>MWVW01000035.1_pt1 | contig 31970 bp, 28 predicted proteins | sample 1047191 | NCBI WGS metagenome assembly MWVW01 (sample SAMN06349985, study PRJNA376086) | soil metagenome | isolation source: MtG22-5 sample Antarctic (ecotone) | place: Antarctica
ATATTATATTGTCTGTCGGCTTGCCATTTCAGATCAGGACTAGGATTATTTGACTAAATGTTCCATCACCATTCAGGGAATATCTTGCCTGGGCAACACCCGAGGGAAATTCCTGGTTACCCGTCTTACCCCATCCACCCCTTATTTTTAAGGTGTTTATAAAGCCAATATTTAAAAAGAAATCTTCTTTATCAACGATCCATGCTAAACCAAAAGAAGGAAAGTAACCATACTTGTTGTTCGCACCAAATTTTGAAGAGCCGTCTCTACGCATAGTAGCTGTTGCTACATATTTATCATTATAGTTGAAAACGGTTCTGGCAAAATAAGATTGTAATTCGTAACTAGGTGCATTAAAAGAGCTGATATCACGGTTGGTGTTGTTTCCAAATTGAATATAATCTGTAAAATCCAATCCATAGTTCCCAAATCCGCCAGGATTTGTTTCACGCCCCACGGCACTTAAACTAAATCCTTTGCTACCATATTTGAGATATTCAAAACCGGCCACCGCATTCAAATTTAAAAGAGAAGTAATTTTTTTATTAAAATTTAAGGTGTTAGTGAATTGTTGTGTAGTCAGTTCATTTTGTGCAATCCGTGCATAACCTTTACCCTGGTAAGCGGAAAGATTTATGTCCGGCTTTATGGAAGTTCTCCTGTTTCCGTTTCCGTAATTAATGCTGTAAAGAAATCTATATTCAAGCCAGGTGGTGAATTTGAAATACGGAGAAATACTTGCAAGTACTGTTGTGACTCTAGACTTGTCGTTATAGGCTTCTGAAATACCCAGTGGATTGATAATGCTCGTTCCACCTACATTAACTATTGAATCTGTTCCATTTGGTCTTTTAACTACAAGGGGTAAGGTAGGGTTCCATTGTAAGGCTTGTCCGATAAGGCTACCCTGTGCACCGGCATCATTTGTTATAGGAGCAATGGTTTCTGAGTACTGGCTGGGTATGATATTTAGATCTAATCCAAGTTTTCTGTTATCCAGAAATCTAAATTGACCACTGAAATCAGCTGTGTATTTCTCAAGGCCTGTTTTACTTACAACACCTTCCTGGTCCAATACACCCAGTGAAAAACGGTATTTTGCATTTTCATTACCACCACTGACGCCCACGTTATAATTTTGAACTAAAGCAGTTCTTGTTATTTCGTCAAATGCATCAACACTACCTCCTTTATCATTTGAACTGGGTGCATCATAATACTTTAAAGCGTCTCTGAATTGACCTGCATCAAGTACATCAATTTTATTGGCGACTCTGGAAGTTCCAATGGAAACGCCAAACTCTATTTTAGTTAAACCAAGCTGTCCTTTTTTTGTTGTAATTAATACAACTCCATAAGCCGCTCTGGAACCGTATATTGCTGTAGCAGAAGCATCTTTCAACACATCTATGGATACAATATCGGCAGGATTAAGAAAATTTAAAGGATTAGTTGCAGGATTTCCGCCGCCAAATCCTATATCGCCCACACCAGGTCTGGCCGACCTACCGTCTAAAGGCACACCATCAACCACGTATAAAGGCTGACCGCTTCCTGTCACCGCAGAATTACCACGAATTTTTACCGTAGTAGCTCCTCCGGGCTGACCACTATTATTAGTGACCTGTACACCAGCTACCTTACCTTGTATTAATTGGTCAGCGGAAGTATAGGTTCCTTTATTGAAGTTTTTTTCATTGACCGTGGTGATAGATCCTGTTATATCTCTTCTCCTTGCAGAACCATACCCAGTTACTACTACTTCATTCAGATTGGTCATGGCTGTTTGAAGCTTTATAGATTCTGCACTGTTTGCACGGGCTTCTCTTGTAGTGTAACCTACAGCCGAAAAAACAAGCGTAGCATTTTCAGAAGCAGAAATACTATAGCTTCCATCCTCTGAAGTTTGTGTGGCGGTATTACTACCTTTTACCGAAACGGTGACGCCGGGAATGCCTTTCCCTTCTGCATCTGTAATTTTTCCAGTGAACGTTCGGGTTTGAGCTTGTGTGATAAGTACACAATGCAAAAAGAACACTAATAGTGTTATTAGCTTAGAAGCGATCGATTTACTCATATAATTTGTTTAAGCAATTACGCTGTAAAATAAGAAGAATTATTATTCCGTTAAATTTTTTTTTATAACTAAGTAGTGGATAACCTCATTATTACCTGTACATTATAAAGTTTGTCTGCCCATGATTTTATAAAAAACTTTATTCAACGGAGAAATTCTTGCTTAGTATTGCAGACATTATTTATTGACTGATTGCTGCTTCCTGCTCAATTTAAATTACCCGATCATTATTCAATCCGGCAAGGGCTTTACCCATATTTCTTTAAAATATACTTTAGAGTCAGGATCATGAGCCTGTATTGCGAATGTGCCGGATGACAAGCGTTTGTCCTTCCTGCCAGGATCCTTATCAATATCTGCTGGTTCTGTATAATCAACCACCTTTCTGTCATTTATTTTTACAATGATTCTCCTCCCTTCTACCTTAATATATTCAGTGAACCATTCCCCGTCTTTTACATATACTTCTTTCACATCCTGCACCGCATACAGGCTTCCAGTCCGTCGCCAGTCGGTTTGTGTATTGTTGACTTGCACTTCATAACCTTTTGAAGGCCAGTCTTTTTCCTGGAAAGCAGTATGGAAAAAGATCCCTGAGTTAGCACCCGGCATTGTCATAACAACCGCCTTAAATTCAAAATTTTTAAACTGGTGGTTCTTTACCCGACCTGTGTAAAATAAATGTGCCCTGGGTCCATGCACCTTTATAGTGCCATTTTCAATTGAAAAACCAGCTGGATTTTCTCCTGCTTTCCAATCGTCAAGTGACTTGCCATCAAACAAAGAAATCCATCCTTCTTTTCCACCTCTTCTTTTCTGACGGAGCAGCAGGTGAAAGCAAACAAGGTAAAACAGATAATTAATGGTTTCATCAGTCTATAATTGTTATTAAGGTAAAAACAAAAGCGATGCAATAACCAACTTTAATGGGTAATTCAAATTCTCCTCAAAAAGGAAATTCAAATAAGCAATTGTCAATAATATGAATATTATCAAATTATTACGTCTTTATAAAGCAGTTAATTTTTTCAATAAAACATTAAATTCGAAAAAATCACTCATTTGAAAAAGATAGTTATTGTATTTTATGGCCCCCATAATCCTGCACATGTGTTGCATTTTGCTATTGTTGCTGCCCAACAAAATAGTTACCACATCAATGGCGTTTTCATTAATGATGATGAAGAACGATCAGTCAGTTATCCATTTCCAAATGACCTTCCATTAACAGAAGAGCAGGTTACCACAGAAACAATCAAAGAAGAGAATTTGCAGATAATTGCTGACAACATCCAGTTTTTTCAGGATGAGTGTACAATTGCTAATGTAGCCTTCAGTGTTGAAAAGAATGTCGGTATCAGGAGTCTTATTGAAAATACATCCGGAGCAGATCTGATCGCAATTGATGCCAGGCATATCTCAGAAGCAACCAGGCTCACTCAAATTTTACCTTCGCCTGCCTGCCCTGTTTCCCTTATCACTCCTACCGCCGCTGTGATTGAAAATGTAATTTTTGCATTTGATGGAAGTGAGAACAGCATATATGCCATTAAAAAATTCGTAGGGTTGTTTCCCCACTTAAAATCTGCAAAGTCTTATTTGGTTTCTGTTGATAAAGAAACTGAAATAATAAAAAATAAGGAATTTATCAATGGATGGCTGGCTGATCACTATCCAAAGCTCAACATTGATCAGCTTGGTGGAAACGATAAAGAAGATTTTATTAATTACCTGCGACAATTCCCGGATAATACAATGGTGGTAATGGGTGCCTATGGGAGGTCAGGATTATCAAGATTGTTTCACTCCAGCTTTGCCGACAAAGTATTGAGCGACACAAGAACCTCCCTATTTAGTGCGCATAAATAATCAGTGCATAAATAATATTTACCTGCTTCTGCTCATAAAAAAACCTTGCTGAACAAGGTTTTTTAGTGGAGGCGACCGGAATCGAACCGGTGTCCAAACATCGTCCTCAAAAGCTTTCTACATGTTTATTTCCGCATTGTTTGTCGGAAAGATGCAGGAGCGGAACACACCAACCTCTTCCTTAGCTGTATAGTCTTGAGCAACCGTCACAGCCTTCGATTGCCGCATTCACTTTTATTTTGAGTCGGCGGCAGTACCTGGAAAGTGACCAACCTGTACCGCGGCCCTAATGACTACTTAATCACTGATTAGGCAGCCATGGCATACTGAGTATTGCCATTTATTGTTTTGAATCTTCAGATTTACGAGCTAATGATACAACGCTCGACATGCTTACACTTTCAAAGATCTATGCTGTCAAAACCAAACGCCCCCGTTGCTATAAAATATTGAATATTTGAGATTTAATATTTTATTTATTTGTCAGCTGCAGTAATACTATCATCGTTCCTTGCGTTGCACTCTTTTGCTTCAACAACTATATTCAGCACTGCAAACACAGCCTGCAAATTTACAAACACTTAACCAGGTATTAGCTATAAGATTCTTAAAAAATGCTAATAGCGAAATAGATTATTTAAATATCCTCCAGATGTCAAGACCGAATGCATACAGCATTAATCCAAGCAGCAGCGCCATGCCCACCATTTGTGCATACTCCATGAATTTATCGCTGGGCTTCCTGCCCGTTATCATTTCATAAATAGTAAATAAAGCATGGCCCCCATCCAGTGCGGGTATAGGCAATATATTCATGAATGCCAGTATGATAGAAAATAACGCCGTCATCGTCCAGAAACGCTGCCAGTCCCATGTACCGCCAAATGTTTTACCAATAGAAATAACACTGCCAAGGTTGTCTTTGACTTTGTGTTCCTTAGATGTAAATAATAAACGGATACCTGTCATGTATTCTTTTAACCGGTCTATGCCATAATTGATACCGGCAGGAATTGATTCGGCAAATGAATAAGATTTTTTTTCTGTACCTAATATTTTTGTAGGTGCTAAGGGAAAGAAACCTATACTCCCTTCCTGGTTTGTTTTTACCACCACCTGTGCAGTATCACCATTGCGCAAAACTTTCAATGAAACAGTATCGTCTTTATACTTCTTCTTTAAGCTGTCAAACTCCTGGTAGTATAAAAAAGCTTCTTCATTGATACCAACCAACTGATCGCCTTTCTGCAACCGGCCGCTTACATGATCCACACTCTCAGATACACTGTCGATGATTACCGGAAAACGTGGAGAAACAAAGCCTCTTAACTGATTTTTTGTAAGTGTACTTATAAATCCTTCGGGAAGTGTAACCATGGTATCTTTTCCATTTCTGTTTACTTTCAGCTCTGCCCGTTCACTAAGCAGCATATTCCTGGGCAGGTCATTCATATACTGAAGTTTCTTACCATTTACTTCTGTTATTAGATCCCCATCTCTTATGCCCAGTGTAGCAGCGAGCGAATCGGCAGTTAATCCATATTTCAGATTGCGTACAGGCAGGCGTTCTTCACCCCATACAAATAAAATCATGGCAAATAAAACCAGCGCCAGTATAAAATTGACAACTACACCTCCGAGCATGATGATCAGTCTTTGCCAGGCCGGCTTGCTTCGAAATTCATATGGTTCAGCCGGAAGTTTCATTTGTTCCTTATCCATACTTTCATCTATCATCCCGGCGATCTTTACATAACCCCCAAGCGGCACCCATCCCAAGCCATATTCTGTTTCACCTATCTGTTTTTTATAAAGCGAAAACCATGGATTAAAGAATAAATAGAATTTATCCACCCTGCATCCAAACCATTTAGCAGGTAGAAAATGTCCCAGTTCATGCAATACTACCAATATAGAAAAAGCCAAAATGAATTGTCCTACATTGGCAAAAAAAGCTGACCAGTTTATAGCTAATAAAAACATAGTTGATTCAATTTCTGATTTCGTCTCCTGTTATAATTTTCTGAAAGGGCTGCAAGATAATAATAGCAAGCCTGTTATTTGTTGTTTTAGCATCAGGAGCAGATTTTAACGCACCTTTAGCGATAGGCATCATAATTGAATTAAATCTGCTGCATAGCTGCGGGCCTCACCATCACTTTCATAATAGTCATCAAGAGAAGGTTGTTTTATAAAACTTACCTGTTGCATTGTTTTTTCTATTACTTCTGTCATTTCCAGAAAACCCAGCCTGTTGCGCAGGAAAGCATATACTGCTATCTCGTTTGCTGCATTCAAAATACAGGGAAGATTACCGCCCTCTTTCAAAGCTTCGATAGCCAGTCCCAAATTCCGGAAAGTGCGGTAGTCAGGTTCATCAAAACTGAGGTTATTATATTTTCGAAAATCACAACGTGGAAAATCATTTTTTATTCTGCCCGGAAAACTTAATGCATATTGAATGGGCAATTTCATATCGGGCAAACCCATCTGTGCTTTTATGCTGCCATCCTGAAACTGTACCATGGAATGAATGATGCTTTGCGGATGGATGACTACCTGTATCTGGTCAGGAGTCAGATTAAACAGCCAGCGGGCTTCTATCATTTCCAATCCTTTATTCATCAGCGTTGATGAATCCACACTTATTTTAGCCCCCATATTCCAGTTAGGATGTTGCAATGCATGTTCCCTTTTTACATTTACGAGGTAGTTGGTTTTTTTTCCTAAAAAAGGCCCTCCCGATGCTGTTAAAATAACTTTCTCAATCGGGTTGCGCATCTCTCCGATAAGGCATTGAAAAATCGCAGAATGTTCAGAGTCCACAGGTATGATGGGTACCCGCTTTTCAATTGCTTTTTGCATTACTATGTCTCCGGCCACTACCAATGTTTCTTTATTGGCCAAAGCGACCGGCTTACCGGCATTGATAGCATTCAATGTAGGCGCCAGTCCTGCATAACCCACAATAGCTGCTACCATCAGATCATATACATCCATTGATGCCACTTCTGCCAATGCTGCTTCGCCGGCAAATACTTTTATATCCGTACCGGCCAAAGCATCTTTTACTTTGGTGTATTTTGATTCATCTGTGATGACCACAATGTTGGGATTGAAATGCAACGCCTGTTTTATCAACAAATCGTCATTTGCATTACATGTCAGTACCTCCGCTGTAAAATGATGTGGGTTAGCGGCAATAACTTCAAGAGCCTGTGTGCCAATAGAACCGGTGGAGCCAAACAGGGCAATGCGTTTTATAGTTGAAGTTGTAGTCATTTAAGATTCAATAGTCAGCGTTAATGAAAAAATTCAATAAGCATAAATTCATGCGCAAAATAAGTAAGATTATACAGGAGATGTTTCTTTTTTGGTCCAGCGTTTTAACTGGTCTGCAAGAATGCGGTCATTGCTCAAACGGGGAACTTTGTTTTGCCCACCAAGTTTTCCAATTGATTTCATGTAATCCACAAAACCGCCTTTTTGGACCATGTTAATTTTTAAAGGTTGCAGGATGTTTCCTTTTACTAAATCATCATAGTAAATATTTTTTTGTCTCAGGTTATTATCAATCTTCAAAGCAAATGCCTCCGTATTGAATGGTTCTTTTTCAAACTCGATCAGCCATTGATGATAACTTTGACCTGAACCCTGGTCTATCATGGGTGCTACTGTAAATTCTGTAATACGGACGTTTTCTTCCTGCGCCGCCTTCAGCAGACTGTACTCTACTTCTTCACTTATTACATGTTCGCCAAAGGCGGATATAAAATGTTTAATCCGGCCAGTAACAACAAGGCGATAAGGATTGGTACTGATAAAGCGAACTGTATCGCCAATGTTATATCCCCACAGACCGGCATTACTGTTAACGATGACCGCATAATTCTCACCCACTTTCACATCATGCAGGGAAATACGGGGAGGATCTTCAGTAAAAATTTTACCGGCAGGTACAAATTCAAAATATATTCCGCTGGCTGTATTCAGCAATAAACCTTCTTCTTTTTGCGAATCCTGGAAAGCAAGGAAGCCTTCCGATGCTGGATATGTTTCAATAGCATCTACTTTCCTGCCGATGCTTTCAAACAATTTTTCTTTATAAGGTTCAAAGTTTACGCCGCCATGTACCAGTACTGAAAAATCAGGAAATAGCTCGCCTATATGTTTGCCGCTGATTTTCTGCAGTCGATCAAAATACATTTGCACCCATGGGGGTATGCCACTGATCAAAGTCATTTTCTGATTGATCGTTTCATTTACTATATTATCAAGCTTTGTTTCCCAATCGTCTATGCAATTTGTTTCATAACTGGGGAGTTGATTGGCCCGCAGGTAGGTGGGTATATGATGGTTTACGATGCCGCTTAACCGGCCTGTGGGGATACCTCCCACCCTTTCCAGTTCCGGTGTGCCGGATAAAAAAATAAGCTTCCCATCTGCAAAGGCGGATTGACCCGTCTCAGCCATATAACATAACAAAGCGTTCCTGGCTGTATTTATATGATTGGGTATTGAGTCTTTGGTAATGGGAATGTATTTAATGCCACTGGTGGTTCCCAGGAGCAGATTTTAACGCACCTTTAGCGATAGGCATCATAATTGAATTAAATCTGCTGCATAGCTGCGGGCCTCACCATCACTTTCATAATAGTCATCAAGAGAAGGTTGTTTTATAAAACTTACCTGTTGCATTGTTTTTTCTATTACTTCTGTCATTTCCAGAAAACCCAGCCTGTTGCGCAGGAAAGCATATACTGCTATCTCGTTTGCTGCATTCAAAATACAGGGAAGATTACCGCCCTCTTTCAAAGCTTCGATAGCCAGTCCCAAATTCCGGAAAGTGCGGTAGTCAGGTTCATCAAAACTGAGGTTATTATATTTTCGAAAATCACAACGTGGAAAATCATTTTTTATTCTGCCCGGAAAACTTAATGCATATTGAATGGGCAATTTCATATCGGGCAAACCCATCTGTGCTTTTATGCTGCCATCCTGAAACTGTACCATGGAATGAATGATGCTTTGCGGATGGATGACTACCTGTATCTGGTCAGGAGTCAGATTAAACAGCCAGCGGGCTTCTATCATTTCCAATCCTTTATTCATCAGCGTTGATGAATCCACACTTATTTTAGCCCCCATATTCCAGTTAGGATGTTGCAATGCATGTTCCCTTTTTACATTTACGAGGTAGTTGGTTTTTTTTCCTAAAAAAGGCCCTCCCGATGCTGTTAAAATAACTTTCTCAATCGGGTTGCGCATCTCTCCGATAAGGCATTGAAAAATCGCAGAATGTTCAGAGTCCACAGGTATGATGGGTACCCGCTTTTCAATTGCTTTTTGCATTACTATGTCTCCGGCCACTACCAATGTTTCTTTATTGGCCAAAGCGACCGGCTTACCGGCATTGATAGCATTCAATGTAGGCGCCAGTCCTGCATAACCCACAATAGCTGCTACCATCAGATCATATACATCCATTGATGCCACTTCTGCCAATGCTGCTTCGCCGGCAAATACTTTTATATCCGTACCGGCCAAAGCATCTTTTACTTTGGTGTATTTTGATTCATCTGTGATGACCACAATGTTGGGATTGAAATGCAACGCCTGTTTTATCAACAAATCGTCATTTGCATTACATGTCAGTACCTCCGCTGTAAAATGATGTGGGTTAGCGGCAATAACTTCAAGAGCCTGTGTGCCAATAGAACCGGTGGAGCCAAACAGGGCAATGCGTTTTATAGTTGAAGTTGTAGTCATTTAAGATTCAATAGTCAGCGTTAATGAAAAAATTCAATAAGCATAAATTCATGCGCAAAATAAGTAAGATTATACAGGAGATGTTTCTTTTTTGGTCCAGCGTTTTAACTGGTCTGCAAGAATGCGGTCATTGCTCAAACGGGGAACTTTGTTTTGCCCACCAAGTTTTCCAATTGATTTCATGTAATCCACAAAACCGCCTTTTTGGACCATGTTAATTTTTAAAGGTTGCAGGATGTTTCCTTTTACTAAATCATCATAGTAAATATTTTTTTGTCTCAGGTTATTATCAATCTTCAAAGCAAATGCCTCCGTATTGAATGGTTCTTTTTCAAACTCGATCAGCCATTGATGATAACTTTGACCTGAACCCTGGTCTATCATGGGTGCTACTGTAAATTCTGTAATACGGACGTTTTCTTCCTGCGCCGCCTTCAGCAGACTGTACTCTACTTCTTCACTTATTACATGTTCGCCAAAGGCGGATATAAAATGTTTAATCCGGCCAGTAACAACAAGGCGATAAGGATTGGTACTGATAAAGCGAACTGTATCGCCAATGTTATATCCCCACAGACCGGCATTACTGTTAACGATGACCGCATAATTCTCACCCACTTTCACATCATGCAGGGAAATACGGGGAGGATCTTCAGTAAAAATTTTACCGGCAGGTACAAATTCAAAATATATTCCGCTGGCTGTATTCAGCAATAAACCTTCTTCTTTTTGCGAATCCTGGAAAGCAAGGAAGCCTTCCGATGCTGGATATGTTTCAATAGCATCTACTTTCCTGCCGATGCTTTCAAACAATTTTTCTTTATAAGGTTCAAAGTTTACGCCGCCATGTACCAGTACTGAAAAATCAGGAAATAGCTCGCCTATATGTTTGCCGCTGATTTTCTGCAGTCGATCAAAATACATTTGCACCCATGGGGGTATGCCACTGATCAAAGTCATTTTCTGATTGATCGTTTCATTTACTATATTATCAAGCTTTGTTTCCCAATCGTCTATGCAATTTGTTTCATAACTGGGGAGTTGATTGGCCCGCAGGTAGGTGGGTATATGATGGTTTACGATGCCGCTTAACCGGCCTGTGGGGATACCTCCCACCCTTTCCAGTTCCGGTGTGCCGGATAAAAAAATAAGCTTCCCATCTGCAAAGGCGGATTGACCCGTCTCAGCCATATAACATAACAAAGCGTTCCTGGCTGTATTTATATGATTGGGTATTGAGTCTTTGGTAATGGGAATGTATTTAATGCCACTGGTGGTTCCTGAAGTTTTTGCAAAATAAATAGGTTGCCCTTTCCATAATATATTATGTTTCCCTTCTTTTATCTTTTCTATATAAGGTTTGAACCCTTCATAATCTCTAATAGGTACAGCCTGCCGAAACGAATCATATTTATCCACTTCACCCAGCTTATGATCAGCGCCGAATTCCGTGGTTTTACCAATATTAAGCAGGTTTTTTAGTATGGCATCCTGGTCAGTGAGGGCAGTAGCCATGCCCTTTTTTATCTTCGTATATATATAAGCAGCAAAGGGCTTGGCTAAGAAAGATTTTATTTTCATTACAAAGGATGAAACTATTCAGCCTGGATGCAAAAAAATCAGGTAAAACAAGCTGAGGCGGCACGAATATACAGAATAGAGGTTAAGGGCTTCCTAATTTAGCCTTTAGACCGCCCTTTTATTTGCCACGTAAAATTATTGCTTTACTTTTGCCTCCCGAAAAATCGGGTCTAAATTTTTAACCTTTATGTTCGCAATTGTTAAGATAGCAGGTAAGCAATTCAAAGTGGAGAAAGACCAGACTTTATATGTTCCCAATATAAGTGGTAAAGCGGGAGACAAAGTTGAATTTGGAGATTTCGTAATGGCCGACAACAATGGCAACCTTTCATTTGCATCTGCCAATAATGTAAAAGTACAGGCAGAGATTCTTGACCAGGTGAAGGGCGATAAAGTAATTGCTTATAAACAAAAACGCAGAAAAGGATTTCGTAAAAAATTAGGACACCGTACACACTATACTAAAATTAAAATCAGCGACATCGTTTAACCTAACAGTTCTACCCAGGTTACAAACTATATTAAATTTCAAACAAATTGTCATGGCACATAAAAAAGGAGAAGGCAGTGTAAAAAATGGCCGCGATTCAAACAGCAAACGTTTGGGTGTAAAAATTTTTGGTGGTCAACCTGCTATTGCCGGTAATATTATAGTACGTCAGCGGGGCACCGTTTATCACCCCGGAAAAAATGTAGGTGTCGGAAAAGACTATACATTATTTGCTTTGACCGATGGTGTAGTGGAATTTAAAAAAGGAAGACAAAACAGAACATTCGTTCTCATCAACGACGTAGAAGCTTCAGCATAAATTTATTGGTTGTTTCAAAAAATTTTGACAGTTAAATTATTTTTATAACTTTACTGTCGAGATTTTTTTTATTACTAACCATTAAATTTAGAACAACATGGCAACAGCAAAAAAAGGTGCAGCTAAAAAATCTGCTCCGAAAAAAGCAGCAGCTAAAAAATCCGGAGCAAAAAAAGCAGCTCCAAGAAAAGCAGCAGCTAAAAAATCTGCTCCAAAAAAAGCAGCTAGAAAAAGGTAAGAAACCATTTTTAGGTTTATAGAAGTCCCGGTTTTTACCGGGACTTTTTTTATGGTATGGACTAACAAAATCAAATTATCATTTTCTTTATCAACATCATTGATTAGCTTTTTACATTGATTATTTTTACTATTGATCTTTAAAGTAATTCTTTTTAAAAGAGGAAACATTGAGCTATGGATAATTATGCAATCGCTGATCAGCTTTCACTTCTTGCCAGGCTAATGGACATACATGGAGAAAACTCATTCAAAGCCAAAAGCTACGCCAGCGCTGCATTTACCATTGAGAAATTACCTGATCAATTATCAGAACTCGTGGAAGAAAAAATATTCAGCCTCCGAGGAATAGGTGAAAGCGTAGGCAAAAAAGTGATGGAATTAATAGATACCGGCGAACTGCAATCATTGAAAGACCTCATTTCAAAAACCCCTGAGGGTGTGCTTGAAATGCTCAACATAAAAGGGCTGGGTCCAAAAAAAATACATACACTGTGGAAAGAATTGAAAATAGACTCCATTGAAAAATTAAGAAAAGCCTGCCAGGAAAATCATATCGCTGCACAAAAAGGATTTGGTGAAAAAACACAGCAAAAAATACTTGAAGCCATACAATTCCAGGAACAAAATACAGGCAGGTATTTGTACGCACAAATAGAAAGTTTTGCAGACGCTTTTCAAAAAAAAATGAAAGAAGAATTTGAAAATGATGAAATAGCAGTGACCGGCAGTTTTGCCAGGCAACTTGAAATAATTGAAAAACTGGAATGGGTAACCACCACTTCAAAGTCGTTATTAAAAAAATTTTTTGCAGGAGCCGGCTTCCAGGTAGTTGCAGAATCTACCTTGTCAATTGTGGTAAATGCAGAGGAAACATTACAAATGGAATTTCATTTTGCAGATAAAAAAAATTTTTATTCCACCTTGTTTAAAACAAGCTGCAGTGAAGAATTTTTTTCAGCATGGCAAACTGTTGATGGCTGGGATGAACAGGTAACATATAAAAATGAAAAAGAAATTTTTAAGCAAGCCGGAATTCAATTCATACCGGCTTGCCTGAGAGAAAATAAAAACATCATTATAAAAGCAAGGAATAAAACAATCCCAAAACTTATACAGGAAAATGATATTAAAGGATTGATTCATGCGCACAGCAACTGGAGCGATGGCGCTCATACAATAGAAGAAATGGCTGGTGCACTGATCAGGCTGGGTTTTGAATACCTCGTGATCTCAGATCATTCAAAAGCTGCTTATTATGCTGGTGGCATGACAGAACAACAAATCATAGACCAGCACATAGAAATTGACAAACTAAATAAGAAACTGGCACCATTCAAAATTTTCAAAAGTATCGAATGTGATATATTAAGTAATGGCGCTTTGGATTATTCCGATCAGGTATTGTCCTCCTTCGATCTTGTTATTGCATCCATCCACAGCAACCTGCAAATGACTGAAGAGAAAGCAATGATGCGCTTATTAAGTGCGGTTGAAAATCCTTACATAACTATCCTCGGACATATGACTGGCAGGAGGTTGCTCAAAAGAGGCCCCTACCCGGTAGACCATAAAGTTGTTATTGATGCCTGCATTGAACATGGCGTAGTCATAGAGATTAATGCCAATCCCCAGCGCCTTGATATGAAGTGGGAATGGGTAGATTATGCGATGGAGCAAGGACTAATTTTATCAATAAATCCGGATGCACATACCATAGATGAATTTTATAATATTAAATATGGCGTACTGGCAGCTCAAAAAGGTGGATTAACTAAGGAGAACAACCTGAGTAGTTTCAGTAAACAAGAATTTGAGCTTTTCCTGCAAAAAAGAAAAAAACTGAAAAGCATCAGTTAGCAAAAGGCAGTGTCACAAAAAAACTTGTTCCTTTTCCGGGCACAGTCTCAAACCATATATCGCCTCCTGCCTGCTCAACAATGCTTTTGCACATGGCAAGTCCTAACCCGGTACCGGACGATTTAGTAGTAAAATTTGGTGTGAATATTTTTTCCTGCATTTCCTCAGGAATACCTTCACCATTATCCCTGATCTCAATCAAAGCATTATTGTTTTTTCTTTTTTCGATTATTTCTATTTTACAATCTCCACTGACCACACAAGCATCAATAGCGTTTGTGAGCAGGTTGGTGAAGAGGCGGTTCATATGGGTTCTGTCTGTCCTGATGAGCAGAGGCTTTTGCATTTTTTTCCATTCCAGTTTTACTTTAGGATCAGAGCTATATAATTCTTTAAGATTATCCAGCACATTGTGCAGGTCAAAAGTTTCAATATGGCGGTTTCCGATATTTGCAAATTGAGAAAAATCAGCAGCGATCTTTGACAGGTGATCGATTTGCTCTACCAGGGTATTTGCCACACTCGAGGTCAGTTCTTTTACATTGGGCTGATTTGTATTTATCGCTTTTTGAAGGTATTGTATACTTAGTTTCATAGGTGTGAGCGGATTCTTGATCTCATGAGCCACCTGCCTCGCCATTTCCCGCCATGCGCCTTCTCTTTCACTTTTGGCGAGTGCTTCAGCGCTTTGTTCCAGTTGGTGTACCATTATATTATACTGCTTTACTAATTCTCCAATCTCATCATTTCGATTCCACACTATTTCTTCATTGGTTTTACCTAATCTTATTTGCTTCATTTTATCACCTATAATGGAGAATGACCTTGTGATTTTATTCGTAATGAATAAGGCGATCACACCAGCTATTAAAAAAATAAAAGCATTCAGGTTAATGATCGTTACCAGGAAATTTGAAATTTCCTGGTTGATGTCAATCTGTGAAAAAAAGTAGGGAATATTAAGATACGCATAGACCTTGCCTTCATCATCTCTTACTACTGAGTAGATGCTCAGATAACGCAATGAACTTAATGATTCTTCCTGTACAAATTGCACATGCCGCAACCTTTGCAAGTGATAATAGGCTTCAGGGTGCATCCTGGTGCTTAACATGCCGCGTTTATACACCTCATCTTCTGATGAGACTACCAGGTCTCCCGTTTCATTGTACACATTCACATCTACGTTATGAATATCTGCCACGTCTTCCATCAGTTGTTTCAGCCTGGCATTGTTTACGGAATCGTAAATACGTATCACGTCATCAAAGGTTTTGTATTCTTTCAACCTTTTTTGCATTTCTTTTACCATTATGCCTGCAGTGCGGCTGATGCGGTCTACATTATTGCGGTTGTAACGGGTGATAAAAAATGAAATAGTAGCAACGCCTATTATAAGAAAAGATAAAATGGAAATAAAAATGATAGTGCTATGTACCTGCGACCGGATATTTAATTGCCAGAATACACTTATAGCATTCCAGTCGTTGCCCGCTTTCAACAAAATGGAGATGATCTGCAACAGCGCCACCATTAATAAGAAGGCACAAAAAAGATAGGAGAATAGAGTAATGCTTTCAATGAGTGTATCCTGCATCTTGGAAATAACAACAACTTTTCCATTCCCTGCCCTGTACCAGAGTTCATCATAATCATTATTCTTTCTTCGCTCAAATTCTTGTTTGGGAAGATCTTCGGCAAGCAGGTTGATGCGGAAAGGATATTTACTGCTTGAAGATATCAGCAGGTTATTTTTATAAATAGCATATGAATAGAGTGGTGAATTTTCAGCATCAGTTTCATTCATTTTGCGAAACAATTCAGGGTAAAGCGCATCCTGGTTGTATTTCTTTGGACTGGAAATAATAAAAAATGTTCCGACAATGACTGGTGAGTCCCTGATGAACCTTTTTGTTATGTAAGTATACTGATCGTAAGATGTTTCATGGTAATGAAGGTCAGGAGTAGCAGTCGGTTTACTTTGTACGGAAAATAAATTATTCAGCTCTGTATATGTTATGGATTCATTGTTGTTTACAGGCTGGTTCAGTGAGTCAAAAACAAATATTTTGGTATCATATTTATTTATATAACCTGAAATATTTTCACTGATTATACTGTCGCGGATAACTTTATTGACGTCTGGTTGCTCAAAACGAGGAAAATTATTTTTTAAAAAGTCATTATCAAGGTAAGCAAGTGCTATGCTCAATGTTCTTTCCCCTGAAGGATCGGTGAGCTGGTCATATTTTTCAGCTATACTTTTTCGGGTTCTTAATTCTTTTTCTTTGTTCTCTTGTAGAATAATGGCAGCCAGTGAGCTTGAAAATATAAAAATCCAAAACAGCATACCTGCTACTGTTATCCTGAACCTGTTAATTATAAATTGTTCCTGGCCGAGCAGGAAAGTATAAATAAGCAGCCACAATAGAATAGGGAGCTGAAACAGCACAATATTGTTTCCGGTTCTGAAACTAAGGAGCAATAAACCAGCCAGGGCGAGTACGAAATAAATCAATATGGAGCGCCCCTGAAACGCAGGAAAAATTATTTTAAACAATAAAAGTGTGAAGTAATAATAAGCAAGCGACAATAATGCGAGGACTACAAAACCCACTATCGTATAAACATCGAGGCTGAAAAAGTCTATTACATTGAAAGAAATTTTTGAATCTGCAACAAGGCTTCGTATGATATTGGCAAACTGAAAAGTACAAAGGATCAGGAAGAAGAGTGCTGCTACTCCTGCTGCTAATAGCTGATTGCCTTTTATGATTAAGGGCCACTTTTTTAAGGGACCAATCCTGTACCAGCCAAAAACAACAATCCAGCAAAGGAAAACAGAATTTAAAAGAAGATCTCCCAATGATCTGTTATACCAGTGATCTATGGTTCCATACACATTGGGATTGAATAATTCAAACTGCCGGAAAGAAAAAATGTCGGGTGAAAAGAACAGGATAAAACGAATGCTAATCAAAAGGGCAGCCAGGAAGAGTGTTCCTTTTATTGCATTGTGCCTGGATGCAATGGTTTCAGCAAGGAAATGAATATATATGAGCAATAAAATAAAAGCAAACAACCGCAAAAAAGTAGTTACACCATCGCTTGTTTGTATTGGGGTATGTGTTTTTTGATCAATATAGAAAAGAGTTTGCCCTGAGAGTGCATTGACACCATAACGTGTTGGTTTTTCAGAAATTGATATTTTTTTTATAGCCGCATTATCATATACAAAATGGGTTTGCAGGTAATCTGAATGCTGATAATCATATTTGTACAGGACAGGAATCATGGCATAGGCAATTATACTGTCTGTATTTCCTGAAATGTGTATTGTCTTCCTTATGCTGAAGTAATAGCCATTGGCCAGCTTTTGAAAATATTCATCATCTTTCCGCGTATGGTCTGAGGCTGTGGGCAACACTTTCTGGTTGTTCCAGAAAATGAGCTCAGGTTCATTTGAAAAATTTTTTACAAAAAGAAAAACACCATAATCTTTAGCAGCTACCCCCTTGAATTCATCAAGGCTTTCATTGCGGAGAATTAGTTTTCTTAAAAGAGCTGAATCCTGAAGCAGGATATCAAAATCTTTTTGCTGGCTGTGAAGATACCGTTCAAGTTTTTTTTCTTCAGTACCCACAGAAGGAGTAACCTTAAAATAAAATGAGGTAATAAAGGAAACAAGAAATAATACTGCCGCCGTCAAAAGCAGTGCTCCTTTAGGCACACGGTTATTTAATGACGGGATGTTCAACCCTGATTTTGTTTTACCTCGTTCCAGATGGCATCCATCTCTTCAAGATTCATATCATGCAGCAATCTGCCTTTCTCAAGTGCTATTTTCTCCATTTGCATAAAACGTGAAATAAATTTTTTATTGGTGACTTCCAATGCATTCTCAGCATCCACATTCAAAAAACGGGCATAGTTCACCATAGAAAACAAAACATCACCATATTCTTCTTCGATTTTTTCCTGGTTTCCTTTATTAATTGCGTCTTTTAATTCTTCGAGCTCCTCTTCCACTTTTGCCCATACCTGTTCCTTGTTTTCCCATTCAAAGCCCGTTTGTTTTGCCTTCTCCTGTAAACGCATTGCTTTGATCAGTGATGGTAAAGCTTTAGGTACACCGGAAAGTGAAGAATCTTTACCTTCCTTCAATTTCAATTTTTCCCAGTTTCGCTTCACATCTTCAGCATCGTTTACCCTTACATCGCCATAAATATGTGGATGGCGGTCCTTTAATTTTTGAGAGATATCGTTTATCACCTGCGTAAGTGTAAGCTGACCCAGTTCAGTACCGATCTTAGCATAAAATATAATGTGCAGTAAAAGGTCACCCAATTCCTCCCTGATGCTGTTCCAGTTTTCTTCAGTTATTGCTTCTGTCAATTCATAAGTTTCTTCCAGTGTCATTTGCCTTAAAGACTGAATGGTCTGCTTTTTATCCCATGGGCATTGTTCACGCAGGTCATCCATGATCCTGACCAACCGCTCAAAAGCCTGACTGTACTGATCCATATTTAAAATTGAAACACAGAAAATAATAGAAAAATAAGAAACAACAAGACCATGAGAAAATAACCCAGCACGTTCAATATTAAAAATTTAAGTACGGTTTTTCCCCTGCTCTGCTGATAAAAATTTTTAAGGCCTTTGTAAAAATAAATCATCCACCAGATCACAAGAGCGGCAACGATCCAGTTAAAAACACTCCAGCCTGTTATATCTCTCAGTGCACCTGCAGATAAAATAAAAAAGAATAAAATAAAACTGATAATGTAATGATATAGTGTAAAAATGAAATGATCGCTGTAATAAAATTCCTTCCGCCTTATATATAATAGTTTTAACAACAAGGCAAAGAATGGAAGCGATACAAAGAACAGGTAGGGAACCTTGTGCAGAAATATTTCGAGAAAACTAACAAACGCTTCCTGCATGTTCCCTTCATATTTTTCATTGATCTGTAGGGAGCGTTTTTGGAACTTGCGCTTTAACCAGCCATCCCTGTCATTCTCAGGCAGGCTGTTTTGAATGGAATCGTATGATGCAATTGATAAATAATTATTATCATCGAATGAGATAACAAAAGGTTTTGAAGATTCCTGTATTTCCTCGTAATTCAGTTTTATTGTAGTATCCTGCAAAGCATGAATTTTTTTTAGAAGTACAGAATCGCCGGGATTTGCATTTAATTTCGATTGCAGTTCATTGGCGATTTCCACTCTGTCCTGGTTGGTAAGCGCACCCTTTTGATTATTGCCAATAATATCGAAATTGTTGAATGAGAAAAAAATCAGAAAAAATACAGCGGAAGTGAACAAATACATCCTGATAGGGTCAATGTAACTTTGTCTTTTCCCGACTACAAATTGCTTTGGTACCAAACCGGGTTTTAATAAAAGATATTTTAGTGTGTGAAAAAACTTTCCGTCAAAATGAAAGATATCATATACAAAATGCCTGGTTAATGATAAAACGTTTTGTTTGGTAATGATATTCTCCTGCCCGCAGACGTGACAAAAACGTCCCTGTACCATTGTTCCGCAGTTAAGACAGTCCTTTTCCTTACGTTCCGGTTGTTGCGACACGCAAAATTTTTCTTAAAAATAGTTACAAATAGTCTTAATCTATTGATTTGAAGCCATCCACAGTATGGCATTGCTTATTTTTGGATTTGAACAATCAACATGAAGATCCTGTTTGCATTTTTATTCGTTAACGCTTTTACATTAACCGCCTCAGCACAGTACTATTATAAAGATATCATTGGCACCAAAGAAACATCGGAGATCATCAGGAACTACCAGAAAAACAAGGTCTCGCGGGTGATCCTCAACAGTTATGATGGCGACAACACAAAAAATGATGATTTTTATGTAGAACAAGTCTTTGCACCCTCAGCATCTCTTTTAAAAACAATTACACGTTCCGGTTTAAATGGTGAATCATTGTTGCTCTCATACATAAATGAAAAAGGGCAGGTAATAAAAACGGTTGATAGCAGTGAGGCATTAACCAGCACTTCGCATTATGAATACAATCCTTCCGGATCGTTGTTATCGGTCAGAAGCATTTCTATAGACTCATCAAAAAAATTAATGCAATCAGAAGAACATAAATGGGAGTACAATGGTGACAGGATAGTACGGATGTTGCGCATTAAAAATAAGCGGGATACCAGTTTTGTACAATTCAAACTGGACGAAAAAGGCAATATAACGGAAGAGCAGACTTTACTTAATGGTGTTAAGTCTGATCCAGTATATTATTTTTATGATACCCAAAATCGATTAACTGATATAGTCCGGTTCAATAATAAAGCCCGACGGTTGCTACCTGAGTATATGTTTGAATATTCAGCAAAAAACCAGGTAATACAAAAGATTACAGTACCAGCTAATGGATCTGAATACTTAATCTGGCGTTATCAATATGATCCAACCGGATTAAAGGTGAAAGAAGCAATTTATAACAAACAAAAGCAGCTAACAGGTAAGATTGAATACCAATATCAAAAAGGTTAAAAAGGATACTCTCAAACTTCTATACTCCCCCCTTACAACAATGTTTCTCTTAATCTAAGAGGTCTTTTGTTATATTCTAATCTTTATCTGAATCATAATAGAGTCCAAAAGCCACCATAAAAAGACCATAACATATTGTACCAATAGCGACAATGATAAAAAAGAAATGCCCCACATCATCCCCTATAAAATCAAAAGCTTTATCGGTATTTACAACGTTTCCGGCATTTTTGGAAATCGCTGCGAGAATAAAAGAGACGCCAATAATACTCAGTATAATACCTCGTGCAAAATGACCCGTCCAGGCTAAGATATGTATAGCCAACCTTTTCCATTGAGACAATAAATTAATATCTAATCTTTCCATATAAGATTTTGTAATTACATAAATAAATTGAACCACAGCAGTAATCGAAGTGATTATACCTATAGATAAAATTATCAAACTACCCCAACTTTCTTTAAGCATTTTATCAACCATCTCTCGCTCTGAATAAGGTACACCGGTTTCTTCTATTCCGTCTGTACCCAGTAAAGCCTGAATAGCAGAAAAAGCAATCAAAGCGTCGGCAACACTGCTTAAGGCAATAACAGATCTCTTTAGAATGCCTTTAAGGTTTTTCCCATAATGATATGGATCATAGATGGTTTCATAAATACGCCAGATAATATAGCTGATCATGCCTAACATAATAATCCAAATAGAAATTCTACCGAGGAGAAACTTATCTAAATAAACCAGCAGACTTCCTTCATCTGCACCGCCATCTTTAATTTTTAAGAAAGAAAGAATAGCAATAACTCCTATTGCAGTATATACAATTGCTGTTGAAAGACAGCCCCAAACAGCCAGGTAATGAACTAATATTTTCTTATAATTTTTTCGCTTCATTTGAATATTGGTAAATCAAAGCATACATTGATATTGATTCAATTTTATTATTTTTTACACTCATAATTGTATTTATTTATGCGTATATGAAAACAACGCCCTGGTTCGTGTCTCACGCACCTGTTCCTTTGTTCCTTAAAACTCTTCCCGCAAATCTTTTAAAAATGAAAAAAAATTTTTATTCAGTTCATAATACCCAGCTGATGAATACTTATACTCACACGGATCCTTAACCAATTGCCAGTGACCTGCTAATGGATTGTAATGAATATAATTTAATTTCTGAAAAGCTAGTTTTTGACTATACAAATGAACAGCTAAAGGGTCCCTTTGCCAAAACTCATGTTTCTTATTATCAGCATCAACTTTATAGGAAGATAATTTCTGTTTTCTTCGATATAAAGCAACTTTCTGAACTCATGGGCAGTGTATTTTAAAAATGAACCTTGCGCTGTTTCTTTACCATTTAATTCCTTTGTTCTCCATATTAGATGAACGTGATTTGGCATTATTACAAATCCAAAAAACATCAATCTTGCCAGTGTTACTTAAGTACTCAAAAGAATTGATGATAATATCTTTGTAACGATCCTCTTGTAACAGCTTTTGTAACTGGTTAATTGTAGCAGTCCTTGATCCCTGCTTAGGCTGATGTCCTACTGAAATGATAAATGATGAATTTTAAATTTGAATTGAGTATAGTCTCTGTGAGGAGGAGGAACAATTAAGAAGCATCAGCTTCTGCATATCGCAAATCATTGATGAAACTTTTGACTACTCTGATTGATGTGTAACCACAACAAAGGCAACAGCCCATCTAAAAAACTTTAAAAATCCTTGCAAACAGTTATATCTGGCATTAATTTAAACTATCAATTTTTAAAAAACTGTTATTAATACAATTAGCATATGAAAATTATCTTCCTACTGCTGTCACTATCAGTTGTTACCGGTTGTATAAAAACGAAGACAGCTGCTTCTACTGTAGGCGACGAAGTAATTGGCACTTACACCGACTATAATGGGGCGCAACAAGTTAAAGTACAGGTTTATAAAACGGGCAATCAAAAGTATGGCATACGTAAGCTCTCCACTGCTTCCTTCCCTGAATTCACATTTCAATACAAGCTAAACCTTTTTGATTGGTTTGCTTATGAGGTTCCGGCTCAGGGCAACATCGTAACTGACTCCAGCTTTGCCGGTTACTTCGTAAATCAACGCAGATTTGGCTTTACTATTAAAGAGAACAATGGCGCTAAATGGACATACGACGGATTTAAATAATGATGGTCATTTAGAAGGAGCCACACTGCTTGTTGAAGTGTTGAACAGCAAACAATCATTTCTTCAACTGCGCAATAATAGCCTGGAAACTTCCCAATGCACTCTCCAGATTCTCCGCAATCTCCTCTGCCAATACATCCGGGTCAGGAAGATTATCCAAATCAGCCAATGATTTATCCTTTAGCCATGTGATATCCAACGACGTTTTATCACGGGCAACAATCTCATCATAGCCAAACTTCCTCCATCTTCCCTCAGGGTTATCCGTCGCATGAAAAGTTTCTTTCCTCTTGTGCCTGTTGCCTGCATTGTAGCAGGTAATGAAATCCTGCAGGTCACTCAGCTTTAAGGGGGTCTTCTTTAGTGTATGGTGAATGTTTGTCCGGTAATCATAAAACCATATCTCTTTTGTCCATGGATCTTTTGACGAAGGTTTGTTGTCGAAGAAAACAACATTTGCCTTTACACCGTTGGCATAAAAGATACCGGTTGGCAAACGAAGGATGGTATGAACATCAGTTGTTTCCAATAGCTTCTTACGAACGGTTTCTCCAGCGCCGCCTTCAAACAAAACATTGTCAGGAATAACTACTGCTGCCTGCCCTGTTGTTTTAAGCATCGAGCGAATGTGCTGAACAAAGTTCAGTTGCTTGTTGCTGGTGGTTGCCCAGAAGTCCTGCCGGTTGTAGGTGAGGTCTTCCCGTTCCTGTTCGCCTTCTTCGTTGGTAAAGGTCTGACTGCTTTTTTTACCAAACGGCGGATTGGCCAATACATAATCGTAGTAAGTGCTTGGCGGAGCAATTAACGCATCTGCCGGTGAAATAGAATTATCAGAATCTATATCGCCAATATTGTGCAGGAACAGGTTCATCAGTGCAAGCCTTCGTGTGCCTGCAACTATCTCGTTGCCATAAAACGTGTTGAACTTAATAGCCTGCTTTTGTTCTTTATCCAAACTATGGTTGGCAACAATAAAATCGTAAGCAGCCAAAAAGAAACCTCCGGTACCACATGCAGGGTCGGCAATGGTACGCATCGGTTCGGGGCGAACACATTCTACCATTGCCCTAATCAGCGAACGTGGCGTAAAGTACTGACCGGCGCCGCTCTTGGTATCTTCTGCATTCTTCTCCAGCAAGCCTTCATAAATATCTCCCTTCACATCGGCACCCATCATTACCCAGTTCTCTTTATCTATCAGGTCTACCAGTTTGTACAGCTTGGCAGGGTCCTGTATCTTATTTTGGCTCTTGGTAAATATCTGCCCGAGTATGCCTTTCTCCTTGCCCAACTCACGAAGCGTAGTGGAGTAATGAACCTCCAGCTCTGCGCCGCGTAATGGTGTAAGGCTTTGCCAATTGTATGCCGCCGGAATAGGCATTGCACGGTTGTAAGGAGCCCTTGTATATTCATCAGCCATTTTTAAAAACAGCAGGTAAGTAAGTTGCTCCAGGTAATCTCCGTATCCTACGCCGTCATCTCTTAATGTATTACAGAAGCTCCATACTTTGGATACTATTTGATTGGTGCTCATTGTCTGAACTGTGATTTTAATGATTTATTGATGGACTATGATTTCTTTACCGGCTTCATCACCCTTTTAAATTCAAGGCTTTTTGCGCCGAAATTAACCAGTAGCCCAATACCTAAACCGTAAGCTTCTAAATAGTTAATTGCCTGTGCAAGGTGGACATCTTCCAAATGGATTAATGCCTTTAACTCAAGCATTACTTTACCTTCTACAAAAAAATCAACCCGCCGTGTTCCTATGTTTTCTTCCTTGTAATAAATATCCATTTCATGTTCTCTGCTGAAATTTATGTATTGCCTGTTGAACTCTATCGCTAATGCTCTTTGATAAATAACCTCCTGGAAGCCGTTACCCAAAATCCGGTGCACCTCCATACAGCAACCAATAATCTTAGAAGTCAACTCACTTTCCGGATATTTCTCATTAATCATTGTCTGAACTATGATTTTAGTGATTTATTGATGGGCTATGATTAGGGCAATTATAATCAAAGTATTCATTTAATCAAACAAATCAGAGTTCCAGACTACCCTACACCATCATCACGAAGGGTATTGCAAAACAACCAGACTTTTAAACTATTTGATTGATTGACATTATAAGTTTTTATTTATTTACTAAGCTGCAATGCTACTATGAAACATTTGTTGCGTCGCACTCTTTTACTTATAAAAATTCTACTCAGCATGCTCTGTAGCTGTCGAGTTATGTTCAATTTTGCAACTTTTTAGTATTCCGCTTTTTTCAACCAAGAACTTAGTAAAGTCAAACCCATTTTTGAAGATTTTGATAAGTATACCAGGATTGAAAGATAAGTTTTCGGACTTTGCAGGTGTTCTTCACCTGCAAAACATCGGTGAAAAAAAGTTCACTGACTCAGCTGTGTACCTTTTTTTATTACTGAAGTCGGTTATAAAAAAACCTAGCTTTCTTATTTCTTCTCTTATGGATTTTTGTGTTTCCCTGTTTGCAACCTGCTTTTGATGTATTAATTTTTTTATGACCTCTGCTTCTTTCTTTGTAAAAGTGGATTTCCCTTTCATTTTGACCTTTTTATCGCTTAAATGCTTTGACAGAACACTAATTTTTTTCTATGAGAAAATTATTAAACTTTAATTTTCCTTCACCCCTTTCTTCAACAAACAAAGTGTTAGGGTTCGCTGATAAATAAAGGCTGATTTTATCTCCAATAAAATCAAATTTTTTTAGATGCTCATTCATAAAACTGGTTGGAACCTTTAAATAGTAGTATTCATTTTTACCTGGCCCAACTTGACACAACAAGTTCACATACTCATATCGTTGTGTATCTATAGCTGCTGTTGGAATCTGTAACCACCATACATGAGTTTTGGGCCATGACTCTTCTGGTGTGTAGAATTTGGACGTATAAATTTTGTTTTTATCATTTTTATATTTCGATAAAAACCATTGACGTGCAAGTGACATTATTGGAAAAATTAAAATTTATGTGCAATGAATTTAAGGCTTTTTTAAATCTATTTAGATACTATATTGTTTCTAACTGTGCATCAAAAGCTTGCTGTATCAGTTCCATTGCATAATCCAATTCACCCAAAGTTTTTACTCCTGCTTCAACATCTCCATTACCCCATCGCCCTATATTAGAGACGTCTCTACATGCCCCTTTAGGATCGATAATGTCATTTAATTCTATACATAATGAAAGTCTAAGCTTTGTTTTTTGAGGAATTATATCAACGAAATTGGTAGACGATTTGAAAGCTATATAGTATTTCTTAAATTCTTCTTTGACTGATGGATCTATATTAAGAATACGCTTCCTTAAGGTCAAGTATAGGTCCAACATATCGCCTTTCAAGTGTTCATAACTATCTATTGTATAAATGGTCGCTTCTTTTTCTTCTTTTGGTCGGTATTTATCTAAAACTTCCGCTGCAAGCATGGGGGCTTTCCATATTTGCGTCACCATTTTAGCCAACTGGTTAGCTCTTGCTTTAATATTTTCTTCATTCCATTCAGACACTCGCTGCAAAAATGTATTTAGCTTAATAGGAGATTGATCAAAACCGCCCTGTATCGATTTCTTCTCTGCAAACGGCCTGTCACTTAATTCAGAATTGTATGCGGTCAAGGTAAGATTACCCAATGTATGCAAATACGTCTCCTGTATTTGTTTCCAGTTTTCTCCTAACATAGTTTGCCACCTAGTGGAAAGATCAGGATTTTGAGGCATGATGTGCTCTATAGTATATTCATCAATATTCACAAATTCTCTTCGGTTGAAATTTTCAAGCTTGCTTAAAAGGTAATTCCTAGATCGGAAATTATACAAGTCTTTAACTGTAATTTCCTTCTCAAATTCTGCATCTGCCGGGAAACGTTTATACCCCTCCATTATTTGAAATGCCGCCTCTACCCCTTCAACATAATTTTCCTTGTTGACCGATTTATAAAGTGTTGCGAATGTTTTATTCAAACTGTTGGTAGGAATGCCACAAATAGCTCTTCTAAACACATAATTTTCTACATAGTTGATAACACCTAAAAAAACATCCTTAGTTATTAGCCCAGTTGCATAATCGTCATAGACTGGTAACAAAAAAGGATAGCTAACATCAACCTTCAATTTTGCGATGTTTTTGAAGGCACGACTCAATTCCCTGTCTGGCTCTTTAGCTAATACCATGTTTACGTAATATTCTGAAAATTTATAGATGTCCTTGACTACAGCAGCAATTGAAGTGGCCATTTTTCCACTTTGAACATAATTTTTAAATCCTTCATACACTCTATCTATTCGAGGAATTTGGTTTGTTTTCACAGAAAGGTAATCTCTCATAAACCAATTAAAAGTTGCAGCGTAGTCATTCCCATAACTACTTTCCATTGGATACCAGTACATTTCGTATAATTCTGTCTGTGCTGATAGGCCTTGACCCATTAAGACATAATTACGAATCAAGTCAGCCTGTGAAAGATCTAATCCAGTTGAATTGAGACTTTCAAATATTAATTGGGGATTATCTTTTTCCCTTTCCAATGCCACATCTACAACAAATAAGCGCTGAATGCCATTGTAGATAATGACTGCATTCTCTGTTGAAATCTGACCTTTAAAGTATTCAAAATTTTCCCAAATTCTTTGAGAATAGTCGGTTGGAAGTTTTAGGCCCTTTACTATGTTAAAAATCGTCTCTTTGTCTCTTTTTGTGAGCAACAGCTTAAAGCGCAGGGTACTCTCCTCTTCTACATTAAGCAGGTAATAATTTTGGAGCTTCGTAAAAGTTGTGTCAATATCTATTTCATGATGTTTAATAAATTCAGCTAAAGCAGCAATAAGTAAGCTGACCGTTGTTAACCGCTGTTGCCCATCTATCACCAACAATTGCGGAACATCAGAAAGAGTATGTATGCTTTCCTGGAAATAAACTACTGAACCTATAAAATGTCCCGGCGTTGTAGGATCATTGCTTATTCTAACTATGTCTGATAGAAGTTTTGAGCATTGCGCTATTTGCCAGCTGTAGGTTCTTTGATAAATTGGTATTACAAATTGCTTAGGTCCCTTTATAAGCGAAAGAAAATTAGCAGCAGTAGCTTTCATATAAGATTGATTGTTCTATCTGAATGTTTGAATTTAGGCAGTTTTTTTAATCCATACTGCGTCTGCATATTAAATTATTTTATGAGGTGGCCGTGTCCCTGACAATATGAGAGGCCGGAAGGAGACACGGCAAGAACCTGAAAGGTTTCATAGTTGTCGCCGCTTTCTGTTCGAACAAACCAATAGTTGATGCTTGAACTAACGATTTCAATATCCTTCAAAAGACTTTCTGCCTGCATTAGCTTTGGGGTTTGATTGTGTACTTATTTTTGCAATTTAATTTAGTTTCCTCTCAAACGCCTTCTTTAAAATACTTTGCCTTAAAGACTGTTTTAGGCTGTTGGTTATTGTTTTGAATATTATCATTCACTAAACATACTTTTATTTGATAAATCCATTACCCAATCACTAATTTCATAACTAAACCATTCATTAAACAACTTGAAATTTCTTTTTTCCGGCCATTCATTTTCATCTATGCAAATACCTTCCAGTTCTATTTCAAATATTTCTTTGTAATGCTTTTTTATAACATCACCAGCATTATCATAGAATTCGTTTATCAGGTAGGTTTTTGATTCGCCCAGCATGTTTTCATGCAAAGGCAAATCAGGAAATAATTTATTATTCCATTCTATTAATGGTTTTCGATATGTTAAGGTTATGGCATTCCTGCTTAATACTCTCATATAATTATATTAGTTTCCCCTCAAACGCTTTTTTTAAAATACTTTGCCGTAAAGCCTCTGCCTGTTTTAGGCTGTTGGTTATTGTTTCTTCTATCTTATCGCAAACACTAAGGCGGCTTTCTATTTCCCGAACAATTTGTTGTTGTTCTTCAAGTGGTGGTAAAGGAAATGGATAGGTTTTAAGTTTTGTTCCGTTGATGTTTGATTGGTTTACTCCGAAGCTTCTTACTTTGTTACCATAACTTTTTGCATCTTTGGAGTTTAAATAATAAGTCAGATAATAAGCATCTACTGAAGTTTCAATCCTGTTGATACGGATTAAATAACCTGCAAAGATTGCAGGTCTTTCACCTTTATAAATCGCGGTCTTTCCAACAAGTTCGGCGCTATTGGTCCTATTAAACAAAACATCATTCTTCTTAAGCGAATACTTTTTTATTTCTTCATCATCATCTGTATACACAAGATCATCCCACTCAAATATTCCGTTTTGAATATTGCCCATTCTAAGTACAGGTACTTTTCCTGTTTTCTTCGACTTAATAGCTGAGCCATATTCAACACTTGTACAAACATCCTCAATAGTTGCATTCTTCCATCCCTTCGGCAACTCACCTTCCTTTACATCATCATTCGTTAGCTTCCCTTCAAAAGCCCATTTTAATACAGCTTGCCGGTAAACTTTTAATTGCTGCTGTGCAGTTTTTAATTCTTCAATGCCTTTATCTAATTCGCTGAAGAGTTCTTCTATTTTGGAAACAATTTGTTGTTGTTGATTTAAGGGGGCTAATGGAATTTTAATTTTATTAAGATTGGCTTGTGTTAGCTTCGGCTGAGCTGTTCCGGTAACATAAGCAGAAAGGTTAAGTGAGCCGAAATAATAGTTCAAATATTTCAACTCTAAATCTTCTTTACCTTGTAAGACATGAGCATGATTATTAACCCAAAATTTCCCTTCAGCAATAAACGAAAGTGGTTTTGATCTACTTAATAAGTTTGCTCCATCTTCACCGATTAAAACATATGAACCATCAAAGATGTAATCATCTATGTAGTCTACAACCTCCGTTGCACCGTAATATTTGTATTCACCTTTTCTCTTTGCTCTAACATTTTTACTTAACGGTATTCGCTTGCCATCGTAATTCTTGGTTATGTCGCCTAACTTCTCCCACTTCCAATCTTTCGGTAACTGATTTATATTTTGCTCTTCGATCATTGTTCAATATTGTTATCCAGTACAAGAGTGCGATGCATCAAATTGTCTAAACCTTGATTCACCTGATTGAAGGATTGCCATGATTTCAAGCTTAAAATAATCAAGTAATCATTTAATCCCCCAATCATGGTTGAGACATATGCCAATTTTACATCTTCAATCATCGGAGTTAAAGCGGACTTGATACGGCTTTGATATAGCTCCATCCGTAATCATTTATCATCGTTTTTCTTTTCCAACTTATTTATCTTTTTTCCATCACTATCAATGCGCCTGCTTACTTTCTTTAAATCTTCAGCAGGTGGCAGCGCTTCAGGTTGTACACCTCTTTCCTTTAGCATCCTTCTTACTGCAAGGTTGTTGTCTATATGCTCTTTGCTGATGTGGATTTCACCACGCAAATCTTTATCTATCACATTATGACTGGTGGGTTCGTTGGCAAAATCTGGATCACCATTTTGTGCAATGAGATAACAGGCATAACGGGTAAGAGCTATATCTTCAATTTCTCTTTGTGCTCCTTTGGCTAAATCTATCATTTTGTTGACGTCAACGAAATGATCAGAAACTTTCTCACCGGCATTTTCGCAAGCTGCCTTTGCTTTCTCTGCAACTTTAAGAAAATTGCGCCAATCTGCATAAGCGAATATTTGCTGCAACTCCCTTGCGCTCCAGCATTCAATGCCTTTATATTCATAAGCAGCCTGTTCAAACTGAATGAACAATTCTGCTATTAATTCTTTTTTTATCATGCTGTTAATTTTGTCTGAACCTTGATTTTCCTGATTGAAGGATTGCCATGATTTTTTCACTCTCTATTCTTCAAGTTTTCTTTTTCTTTGGGCGGCCTAGGGCGGAGTTAAAGCGGAGCTATACCGGCTTAATCTACCGCCGTTTTTACTCCTTAAAACCTTTCCTTATTCCGACATATTCCGACTTTAGGACACTTTCGGACACATTCGGACACATTCGGACATTTTCGGACATTTCCGGATTACCTTTAATAATCCATCCCATCTCGTTCCATCTCGTTCCATCTCGTTCCATCTCGTTCCATCTCGTTCCATCTCGTTCCGACATATTCCGACATATTCCGACATATTCCGACATATTCCGACATTCTAAAGCTGTTTCATATCCTCAAAATTTTTTAAAGCCTGGGAAGTCAATTGATAACTCCTGCTGCGTGTGGCTCCCGAAATATTTATCCATCCTGCTTTTGACAAAGCCAATAAATCTCTCTGTATGGTTCGTTCCGTAGTATCCAATTCTTTTATAGCAGCCGCTATATCCAATTCTTTCTTATTATGTAATTGCTGTAAGAGGTATTGAAATCTTTTCATTTGAGCTGGCGGTGCAGCTAATTTTTCCACCAATGCAGTTGCAGAACTGGCAGCCCTGTGAAGCGTAACAACAAAAAAATTATCGAAATGAAACTTTGGTTCTGGCAGTCCTTCTTCAATCATGGCTTGTTTTATTCTCGGAACACCGGTACCTAATTTTTCAATATAGCCGGCCCTATGCAACAAAGAAGCAATTAAAGGATTGCGGGCAAGCGTACGTTTACCAAAATCTTCTTTTTTCAACCCTTTGGGCAAACCACCTGGGTTACTAATTTCTATACGATCATCAAAAACTTCAACCATTACCGTAGCCCCTTTTTCCAGGTAATTGCGGTGAGCTACGGCATTAACAATAGCTTCCCTTAAAGCCACTTCCGGTATTTCCAGTTTTTCCTCACGCCTGTTGCTTTTGATCTCATAGGAAAGGTTCAAATGTCTTTTCAGAAATGCCATGGCTTCATCAATATTGCCAATAAGGTCGAGTTCAAATGTTTTCTTGTCAATCACATCAACTTTTACAATTCCCTTATAAGCCACACAGGTCACTGCGCTTTGAGGAAGGTACAGCACCGGATGCTGGTGAAAAAAGAGAATGCCGGTGTTATTTACACGGAAACCATCTTCTTTATCTAAAACACCCATATTAAAAAGCAAGCCTGGATGGTCAATGGTTTTATCAATACCGGAT
>MWVW01000036.1_pt1 | contig 31288 bp, 23 predicted proteins | sample 1047191 | NCBI WGS metagenome assembly MWVW01 (sample SAMN06349985, study PRJNA376086) | soil metagenome | isolation source: MtG22-5 sample Antarctic (ecotone) | place: Antarctica
GCAGAAAAAGATGGCACTTACTCCGAAAGTACAAAAAATACAATGTTACTTGTCACTATCCATGAGGTAGGTCATAACTTTTTCCCGATGATCGTCAACAGCGATGAGCGCCAGTGGAGTTGGTTTGATGAAGGTCTGAATTCCTTTGTACAAACAATTGCAGAGCAGGAGTGGGATCCTGATTATGATTCGGAATTTGCTGCGCATAAAATTGTTGATTATATGAAGCTCCCCAAAGATCAGCTGGAGCCCATCATGACCAACAGTGAAAATATAGTAGGTTTTCTTAACAATGCATATGCCAAGCCAACGGCGGCATTGACCATATTGAGAGAAACCATTATGGGTCGTGAATTGTTTGACTATGCCTTTAGAGAATATGCACGGCGATGGGCCTTCAAGCATCCTACACCATCCGATTTTTTTCGTACTATGGAAGACGCAAGTGCAGTAGATCTTGATTGGTTTTGGAGAGGCTGGTTTTATGGCATAGATGCGGTAGATATTTCCATAGACAGCATGAAATATTATAAAGTAGAAATACAAAACAAACCGAAGCCACAGGAAACAAGAAATACAAATAAAAAATTTCAACCTTTTGAAGACTTAACGAAAATCAGGAATAAAGAAAGTGGCATACAATTTCCGGTTAAGCAAGACAGTTCTTTAAGAGATTTTTATAATGACTATAAGCCATGGGAAACAGGCGATTCCACTATTGTGAAATTCAATTTGTACAACGATGCACCTGATTCATTGGAAAAAATACAGAAGTACGGCAACAAGAATTTTTATGAATTGTATTTTACTAATAAGGGGGGCCTGGTGATGCCTCTCATCATAGAATGGACTTACAAAGATGGCTCCAAAGAAATAGACAGAATACCTGCAGAGATCTGGCGTAAAAATGAAAAAAATGTTGCCAAGACTTTTGTGAAAAATAAAGAAGTTAAATCCGTACGCCTCGATCCGTATAAAGAAACTGCTGACATTGATCAAACCAATAATACATGGGGCACTGTGCCCGCCACACCTACCAGATTCCAGGTTTTCAAATCACATAAATCATCACCCGATAACAAGAATCCTATGCAGAAAGAGGCAGAAAAGAAAAAAGGATTTTAAAAGCGGTGGAGGTATGCTTTACTTCGTTTGTACATTGGAATAAGAAAGCAAGCGCTTTATAAGATAGCAAGCGGGGATGAAGTTAATCTAAGCCATTTTTTTGGCTATGATGATAAGCCGTGGCGTTTTCCTTATATCATAAGGATTTAAATTATAGTCGCCAAAAACATCCGTCACCTGCATTTTTTGAAACGAGAGCATATCATTAAAATCACCCAGGCTGAATTTGGCTACTTTTTCTACATGCTCTCCGGGCTCGGCCAAAGAGGGGTCAGTTACAATAATTTTTTTATAAAAATGTTCTTCATCATGCCAGCGAAAAATGTCATAGCTGGTTTTATCTATTTCTTTTATTTCTTTATAAACCAAATGGTCTTCTACATAATGTGTATTCAGGTAGTCAATCACCATTATGCCGGAAGGCTTAAGACTGGCAGCTATGGTACGCATAGCATCATCATGTTCACGGCGAGTGGAAAAATATCCAAATGAAGTAAAAAAGTTGAAAGCAAAATGAAAATAATTGATCCAGAAAAGCAGTCTCATATCATGTACATAAAAATGCAGGTGCTCATCTTCAAAAGACTTAGCGTAATGAATGCTGTCAGTTGATATATCAATGCCGGTGACATCAAAACCCTGTGCCGCTAAATATTTACTATGCCTTCCTTTGCCACAGGCCACATCCAGCATTAGACTGTTCTGCTCCGGTTGTAAATAGGATAATAAACGTTGAATGAACTGCTGTGCTTCTTTTTCGTCGCGTTCAAAATATAATTTATGATAAAAAGAAGAATTGAACCAGTCTTTGTACCACTCCTTCCCACCCATGAATGTTTTTGGCAAATGTAATGGTTGCCCATCATTAAGTTTTGCATGGTGGAAGGCGCCAATCCCTAAAGCCGTATTTTTGCCTCCCTAAAATTCTTTCTGTTGTGGCATTGATCAAGAGCATCTCCGGCATACGTGGTACCATTGGTGGTAAACCAGGTGAAAACTTTTCTCCAATAGATATTGTAAAATATACAGCAGCATTTGGCTGTATACTCATCGATAAAATTCCGGATAAGTCAGCCAAAGCCAAAGTAGTTGTAGGGCGTGATGGCAGAATAAGTGGCAGTGTTGTTAGCAGTCTTGTGATCAATACCCTCATCAGCCTGGGGATCGATGTGATAGACCTGGGATTGTCTACTACTCCTACGGTGGAAATAGCTACAAAAAAAGAAGGAGCTTCAGGAGGTATAATTATTACAGCCAGTCATAATCCTAAGGAATGGAATGCTTTAAAACTTTTAAATAGTGAGGGTGAATTCATATCTGCCCTGATGGGGGAGGATGTTTTAAAACGGGCGGAAGAAGAAGCACTGAGCTTTGCTGCCGTGGAAAAACTGGGAACTGTTTCAATTGATGATTCTTATTTGCAAAAACATATTGACCTTGTTCTTGCCCATGCTCTGGTCAATAAAAAATCAATTGTAAAAATGCAATTAAGGGTTGTGGTTGATTGCATTAATTCTACAGGTGCACTGGTGGTCCCGGAATTACTCAAGGCATTGGGAGTGGAAGAAGTTATTGTGTTAAACGGAGAGGTCAATGGAAAGTTTGCACACAATCCTGAACCTCTGCCCCAGCATTTGACCGGGCTGAGTAAGGAAGTGGTAAAAGAAAAGGCAGATCTTGGAATTGCCGTAGATCCTGATGTGGACCGCTTGTGTTTTGTATGCGAAGACGGATCTATGTTTGGCGAGGAATATACCCTTGTAGCTATAGCTGATTATATATTGAGCAGGCAGCCTGGAAATACGGTAAGCAACATGAGCAGTACCAAATCTCTTAAAGAAATAACGTTGAAACATGGGGGGCAATATTTTCCTTCAGCAGTTGGTGAAGTGAACGTAGTAAACAAAATGAAAGAAGTATCTGCTGTGATCGGTGGTGAAGGCAATGGGGGGATTATCGTTCCTGATTTTCATTATGGTCGTGATGCCTTGATTGGCATCGCATTATTCTTATCGCACTTCGCAGGCCAGAAAAAAGGTTTGAAATCTTTCCGGGGCAATTATCCCGACTATTTCATCTCTAAAAATAAAATTGAATTCCAAAACAACATCGATGTGAAAAGCATCTTTGAAAAGATCAGGAAAAAATATAAAAATAATCCTGTCAATACTGAAGACGGCCTGAAAATAGAATTTGATTCAGATTGGGTACACCTGCGTACGTCCAATACAGAACCGATCATTCGTATCTATGCAGAAAGTAATTTTGAAACCACAGCCAATAATATAGCTATGAGATTGATGAAGGATATTAAAGAGTTTATTTAAGTAGTTGTCATTTTAATTTAGCAGAAGCATGAGCTCAGGGGAGATGAGAACTAAAACAAGGAATAGTGATGCAAAAAACGGTACTGGAAAACAATATAGAGCTTACAAACGTAAATAGCATTCAGCGCATTTATCTGGACAATGCTGCCACCACGCCACTCGATCGGCATGTACTGGAAACCATGTTACCTTACCTTTCCACTCATTTCGGCAATCCTTCGTCCATTTATTCATATGGGCGGGAAACACGGATGGCTGTTGAAAATGCACGTAAAACAGTAGCTAAGCTGATTGGAGCCCGTCCAGGTGAAATTTTTTTTACATCAGGTGGTACTGAAAGCAACAATACTGCGATAGCTGCATCTATTCGTGACCTTGGTTGCCGTCACATTATTTCATCTGCCATTGAGCATCATGCGGTTCTTCACACTGTTGAAGATTATGTTCATAACAATATTGTTTCAGCTTCTTTTGTAAAGTTGCATGCCAATGGCGAAGTGGATTATGAGCATCTGGAAGAACTGCTGAAAAACCAACCGTCAAAAACACTCGTAACGTTGATGCATGCCAATAACGAGATAGGGACTTTGCTGGACATTGAAAGAGTAGGAAGATTATGCCAGCAATATGATGCATTTTTTCATTCAGACTGCGTACAAACAATCGGGCATTACCCTATAGACCTTCATAAAATTTATGTTCATTTTATTTCTGCTGCCGGGCACAAATTTCATGGGCCTAAAGGAAGCGGAATATTATATGTAAATGAAAATATCCATATCAGGCCTTTTATCGTTGGCGGAGGTCAGGAGCGTAATATGAGAGCGGGTACTGAAAATGTGTATGGGATTGTTGGTTTTGCCAAAGCCCTTGAAATAGCTATGAGTGATTATGCAAAGGACAGCGCCTACATAAGTGAGCTAAAACAATATATGACAGACCGCCTGGTTCAGGAATTTGATAGTTTGAGCTTCAACCAGGCTAAGGACGCTCTTTATACAGTATTGAGTGTATGTTTTCCAAAAACGGAAAGATCGGAAATGCTGTTGTTTAATTTAGACATAAATAACATTTGTGCTTCAGGCGGTAGTGCCTGCAGTAGCGGCGCTGATGCAGGCTCTCATGTCATGAAAGCACTGAATAAGAATGATAACTGGATGACGATCCGGTTTTCATTTAGCAAGTATAATACGAAAGAGGAAATCGATATTGTGGTAAATAAATTAAAGGATATTATTTAGCCAGGCAAATTATGTTTATAAATTCCAAAGGGGATTCCGACGTGCAGCAAGAATATATTTTTTCATATTCATCCAAAAAGCAGCGACCATATATAAGATCACAGGGGAACCCAGCGTGAGAAATGAAATATAGATAAACCACATACGAATACGTGAAGTAGCAATACCCATTTTTTCGCCTATAGCAGTACATACACCAAAGGCCTGCCATTCAATAAAATTTTTAAGTTGCTTCATAGCTAATTTAATTTTTTATCTCTTTTAATCTACCCTTGGGTGCTCCCTGATGATACTATGTTTTTCAATAACTTTGCACCACTCTTTGGATACAGAAGATACTGCAAATGGAGTGCCTGTACCGCTTTATTTTCTTAAAATTGTCAAATGGTTTTTGATTTAGACTTAATTAAAAAGCTTTATAGCACATTTTCCAATAAAGTTGCAGCAGCCAGAACATTGCTCAAACAGCCACTCACTCTTTCTGAAAAAATATTATATGCCCATAGCTTTATTCCTGCAGCACGTGTTTTTGAACGCGGAAAAGATTATGTAGACTTTGCACCAGACCGTGTGGCTATGCAGGATGCTACAGCTCAAATGGCCTTACTCCAGTTTGATTCGTGTGGCCGTAAAACAGTAGCTGTGCCTTCTACAGTCCATTGCGATCATCTGATACAGGCCAAGGTGGGGGCAAAAGAGGATTTGAACACCGCCATAGACACCAATAAAGAGGTGTATGACTTTCTGGCATCGATCTCCAATAAATATGGGATTGGCTTCTGGAAGCCAGGTGCAGGAATCATTCACCAGGTAGTGTTGGAAAACTATGCATTTCCGGGTGGTATGATGATTGGCACCGATTCACATACGCCTAATGCCGGTGGCCTTGGAATGATTGCTATAGGAGTAGGGGGAGCTGATGCAGTGGATGTAATGGCCGGTTTGGCCTGGGAATTAAAAATGCCAAAACTCATTGGCGTAAGGTTGACAGGAAAAATGAGTGGATGGACGTCTGCCAAAGATATAATACTAAAAGTAGCCGGCATACTTACCGTAAAAGGGGGCACTGGTGCTATAGTTGAATATTTTGGTGAAGGGTCAGACAGTATCAGCTGTACGGGGAAAGCCACTATCTGTAATATGGGAGCTGAGATTGGAGCTACCTGTTCTTTATTTACCTACGACGATAAAATGGCCGCTTACCTCAAAGCTACAGGAAGGGAAGAGGTGGCCTTGCTGGCAGATAATGTTAAAGAAGATTTACGTCCGGACCCCCAGGTATATGCTAATCCTTCCAAATACTATGATCAGTTAATAGAAATAAACCTGAGTACTTTGGAACCTCATGTTAATGGGCCTTTCACACCTGATCTGGCTACCCCTATTTCAAAGATGGCAGAAGCAGTAGCGGCCAATGGTTGGCCCGATGAGGTGGAAGTGGCACTCATTGGCTCATGCACCAACTCTTCATACGAAGATATCAGCCGCTCTGCCTCAATAGCATCTCAGGCAAAGTCTAAAAATTTAAAAACCCGGAGTGAATTTACTGTAACGCCTGGCTCAGAACTTGTACGATACACAATTGAAAAAGATGGTTATCTTAATACTTTTGATGAAATAGGCGGTGTAGTTTTGGCGAATGCCTGCGGACCCTGTATTGGGCAGTGGGCCCGTCATATAGACGATCCAAACCGTAAGAATACAATAGTTACTTCTTTCAACAGAAATTTTGCCAAAAGGAATGATGGATTAGCTTCTACCCATGCTTTTGTAGCTTCACCGGAAATCGTTACAGCCTATGCTATTGCAGGCAGATTATCATTTAATCCATTAAAAGATAAGCTGGTAAATGAAAATGGCGATATGGTAATGCTTGACGAACCCAAAGGGTTTGAACTTCCGCCAAAAGGATTTTCGGTTGAAGATCCGGGCTACCTGGCTCCCGCAGAAGATGGCAGCGGTTTACATGTAATAGTAAAAGGTGATTCACAAAGATTACAATTGCTTGAGCCCTTTCCAGCATGGGAGGGAACTGATCTGAACGGGTTAAGATTATTGATAAAAGTCAAAGGTAAATGTACTACAGACCACATATCTATGGCAGGACCATGGCTGAAATACCGGGGGCACCTTGATAATATATCCAACAACATGTTGATCGGAGCTGTAAATTTTTTTAACAACCAAACAGACAAAATAAAAAACAGCCTGACAGGCGAATATGGTACTGTGCCGACAACCCAGCGAATGTATAAAACTGCCGGATTAGGAACAGTAGTGGTAGGTGATGAGAATTACGGAGAAGGATCTTCACGGGAGCATGCAGCTATGGAACCCCGTCATCTTGGTGTACGTGCTATTATTGTAAAAAGCTTTGCCCGGATTCATGAAACCAATTTAAAAAAACAGGGCATGCTGGGCCTCACCTTCGCTACCAAAGAAGATTATGATAAAGTAAGGGAAGATGATATTGTAGATATTACCGGGCTTAAAGACTTTGCTCCGGGGAAACAACTCACAATGGTATTGAATCATTCCGACGGCACAAAAGACAAAATAAAACTCAGCCACACATATAACCAGCAACAAATTGAGTGGTTTAAAGCAGGTAGTGCACTCAACCTGATACGCAAACAATTTGCTGCCGGTTAATTGGGTAAAAAATTGAAAGTTTACCGACAGGCAAAAAACAATTCATTAGATCAACAAGTTAGAAACTTAATGGAGTGATTTTCAGGGAATCTTAATTGCCCCATCTATAACTTTCATTTTGAAGCCCGGCGAGATCAAGTACACGATTAACTACTGTCAGAGCTGCCTCATCTATAGATTTAGGATTACTGTAAAAAGAGGGTGACGCAGGACAAATAATACCTCCGGCTAATGTTACCGTTTCCATGTTCCTTATATGTATCAGGCTGTAAGGAGTATCCCGAATCACTAATATCAATTTTTTCCTCTCCTTCAACATCACATCTGCGCCCCGTGTTACCAGGTCATTAGATAAACCTGCAGCAATCCTACCTAAAGTACCCATTGAACACGGTATGATGATTAATGCGTCGTACTGAGCGGAACCGGAAGCAAAAGGTGCTGTAAAATCATTTTTTTCAAAATAACGATAAGGAAATTCACTATAACTGTCATCACCAATTTCAGTTTGCCATACATATTTTGCATTATTACTAATAACAACTGATACTTCGCTTGCCTGGTCTTTTAAAATTTTTAATTTTTGCAATAGCAGCCTTGCATAAACAGACCCACTGGCACCCGTAATGGCTACAGCTATTTTTTTCATCTGATTTATCCTTTTATTTATAGTGACAGCAGATTAGTTATTGAATCTCAGCACAAAATTAAAAACCGTAGCCCCTAATGCTTTCTAAAAAGTTTTTTTTCTGCTATTGATGGCATTGCCTACAGGTGTTTTATCTACATTTTCATTGCCCAGGTTTTCTAATATCCAGTTCGTTACCAATCTCCAGCGGTGTATTGTAGTATTATCAGCACTACCACCTATACCATGGTTTTTGTTGGGATAATATGCACTTTCAAAATCCACATTCGCTTTTACCAGTGCCATTACCATCTGGGTGCTGTTCTGAAAATGTACATTATCATCTGCAGTACCATGTATCAATAAATACCTACCCCTGATGTTCTGAACAAAGTTAATTGGTGAGTTATCATCATAGCCTTTGGCATTTTCCTTTGGCGTACGCATATATCTTTCCGTATAGATGTTATCATAATACCGCCATGAGGTAACCGGGGCCACTGCAACAGCAGCCGTGAATACATCTGCTCCTTTGGTGATGGCAAGTGAGCTCATAAAGCCACCATAGCTATGCCCCCAGTGGCCAATATTATTTTTATCAACAAAGGGCAAACGGCTAAGCCATTTTGCCGCATCTATCTGGTCTTCTATTTCCAGTTTTCCTAATTGCAAATATGTTTTCTTTTTAAATTCCTCACCCCGGAAACCGGTGCCTGTGTTGTCTACCGATACCACTATAAACCCTTTTTGGGCAAGCATGTGCGACCAAAAATTGACTGAGCCAAACTGGTTAGCAACGGTCTGTGAGCCCGGACCGCCATAATTGCTGAATAATACAGGATATTTTTTGGATGCATTAAAATTTACAGGCTTCAGCATCCAGCCATTCAGTGTATCTCCTTTGCTGTTTGGCACTCTGATAAATTCTGCTTTGCTTAGTTCGTATTCAGCCAAAAGACCTCTCAGTTTGGAATTTTCACCTGCAACTTTTTCTTTAACTGCTACTATACCTCCCTTATTTGCAATATTATAAACTGTTACAGTTTGCGGTGTGTTTAAATGGGAATGATAATCATAAAATTTTGTATAGTCTTCGTTAAGTACAATGCGGTGCCAGCCATTTCCCGCAGTAAGCTGCGATGTTTTTTTACCATCAAAATCTGTTACAAATAAATTTCTATCCATGGGCGTAGGATAGGCAAGCGTGTAATATACCAGTCTATTTTTTTCATCAACCCCATTGACTTCGGAAATATCATATTTCAGTTTGGTGATCTCTGTTTTCCGCTTACCATCCATGCTGTGTAAGTACAGCCTGTAGTAGCCATTCATCTCACTGCCAAATAAAAAATGTTTTCCATCTTTTAAAAACCACCAGTCGTCATTGATATCTATATAATACCTGTTTTTTTCTTCGTAAATCGTGGTTGCATTTCCGTTAGTTGCATCGGTTTGCAACAATTTCAATTGATTCTGTAAGCGATTCATCCAATACACGATGAGTTTGTTATCAGCCTGTGTCCATTTGATCCTTGGAATATAAATGTCGCCCTGTTCGTACCTGGCTTTAGTTTGAGTGCCTGTGGTCACATTATAAATAAAAATGTCCACTTTTGAATTCTCCTCACCGACCTTGGGATATTTGAAACGATAATCTTTATTATAGGTATCATCATAGATGGTCATGTTGTATTCTTTCACATTGCTTTCATCAAACTTGTAATAAGCAATGTAAGCTCCATTGGGGCTCCATTCAAAGGCCTTGCTGAATGAAAACTCTTCTTCATATACCCAATCTGCATTTCCATTAATTATGAAATTCCATTTACCATCAGTAGTTACAGCTTTTGTTGCATTGGTTTTAAGGTCTTTGATATACAAATTATTATTCAGCACATAAGCCACTTTTGTTCCATCCGGCGAAAGCGTGGGGTGTAGCACTTTGTCTTCTGCCAGGCGGGTTAATTTTTTTATAGACACATCATAAATGTACACGTCTGCCTTGCTTGAGCGACGATAAATAGATTCCACCCCTTTTCGTATAATGGCTGTATTGGGGTATTTGGAACTTATAATCAGGTCTTCAGGTTCTCCAATGGATTTGCCATCCAATAGTAAATCTTCTGCTTTGATGGCTGATGCAGGTTCCTTTATACCAAAATCAGGGTAAACCTGTTCACCACGAAAAGTACCCTTCTTATAGATATCTTCAAGAGTGATTTGTTTTTTCTGAGCAATCGTCAATAAAGGCAGAATAAGAAATAAGGCTAAACTGCGCATGCTGATATTTTTTGTATAAATATAAATTATGAAAACTGAAAACATTTTCCCGTTTAAATAACGCTCACCACAACTCAACTAACAGCAGTGAAAAATTTTTATTTTTTTTTGCCTTTTGTTTTAAGGCTCATATAGTCAAACCTTTTGGCACTGTATTCTGCCATATCAGGAATGGCTTCAGATTTATAAGCGCCGGCATCTAATTTTTCTTTGGTCTCGCTAAATGCTTTTAATGTTTGTTCAATATCTTCATCGGTATGTGCTGCCGTGGGTATCAGGCGGTATATGATATGCCCTTTAGGGATCACAGGATACACAACTACGGATGCAAACACACCGTAATTTTCGCGGAGATCCATCACCATTGCTGTAGCCTCTTCCACACCACCTTTCATGTATACAGGTGTTACAGGACTATCAGTTTTACCAATATCAAAACCTTTTGCTTTTAAACCGTTTTGCAGTTTATTTGCATTCTCCCAAAGCTTTTCTTTTAACTCAGGCTTGGATCGCAATAAATCAAGCCGTTTAAGATTGCCGAGTGTTAAAGGCATAGGCAGGCTCTTCGCAAATATCTGGCTGCGGATGTTCCAGCGTATATAATCAATGATTTTTTTATCTCCGGATACAAAAGCACCTATAGATGCCATTGATTTGGCAAATGTTGAAAAGTAAAGATCAATCTGGTCCTGCACACCCTGTTCTTCTCCGGCTCCTGCACCGGTTTTGCCAAGCGTACCAAAACCGTGGGCATCATCTACTAAGAGGCGGAAATTATATTTTTCTTTTAGAGCAACTATTTCCTTTAATCGTCCCTGGTCCCCCGCCATGCCAAACACACCTTCTGTGATGACCAGTATCCCACCACCCCCTTGTTTTTCAATCAATGTTTCAGCTCTTTGCAATTGTTTTTCGAAATCTTCAATATCATTGTGTTTGAATACATAACGCTGGCCGGGATGTAAACGTACACCGTCAATGATACAGGCATGGCTTTCTGCATCATATATTATTACATCGTGCCGGCTACATAATACATCAATAATGGAAACCATTCCCTGGTAGCCATAATTAAGCAGCAAGGTATCTTCCTTCATTTCAAAAGCTGCGAGCTCATTCTCGAGCTGTTCGTGCTGGTTGCTGTTTCCACTCATCATGCGGGCCCCCATGGGGTAAGCTAAACCATAATCAGCAGCCGCGTCTGCATCGGCCTTCCTTACTTCTGGATGGTTGGCCAATCCCAAATAATTATTCAGGCTCCATACAATGACTTCTTTGTCACGGAACCTCATTCTGCTGCTGATCTCACCTTCCAGTTTTGGAAATGCAAAATAACCATATGCACGTTCTCTGTGCTGCCCAAGGGGGCCATAGTTTTTCACAAGCCGGTCAAAAATATCTGCCATAGTGAGATTAATTTATGATGAATTTTTTTGATTTTTTATGGGCGCAAAGGTAAACTAATGAGCTGAGAAGGCAAAAGACGGAAAGTTCACTTAATACAATCACTGCTCAGTACATTTGATTATAATTATTATGTATGAGGAAGTTCATGCTAATTTTTCTATTGGTTTCATTTCTTTCTGATCTTTCTGCTCAAAATATTCTGAGGCCTAAACTGGTTGTAGGATTTGTTGTTGATCAGATGCGCTGGGATTTTCTATACCGGTACTATGAACGGTATACACCCAATGGCGGGTTCAAAAGGTTATTAGGGCAGGGTTTCAGTTGCGAGAATGCATTTATTCCTTATGCCCCCACTGTTACTGGTCCAGGACATGCAAGCATATATACGGGTTCTGTTCCTGCAATAAATGGGATTACCGGAAATGCATGGTTTGATAATATTCAGCAAAAAAATGTTTATTGCACAGAGGACTCAACTGTGAATACGGTAGGTGGGGAAGCAGGCTCATGGGGACAACAATCACCAGCCAACCTGTTAACTACTACATTTTGCGATGAATTGAAACTTGCCACCAATTTCAAATCTAAAGTTATTGGAATAGCTATCAAGGACAGGGGGGGAATTTTAGCAGCCGGACATTCTGCAGATGCATCTTATTGGTACGACAGCAAAACCGGCAACTGGATCACATCCACTTATTATATGAACGATCTTCCTACCTGGGTAAAAAATTTCAATAATAAAAAACTTGTTGATAATTTTTATAAGCAAGGATGGACTACTTTATATCCTTTGAATACTTATATACAAAGTACAAGTGATATAAAACCTTATGAACTCAATCCATTAGGCAAATCTTTTCCTTACGATATGAAAGCATTTGCCGGAAAAAATTACGGAATCATCGCATCAACACCTTATGGAAATACGCTGACGCTGGAAATGGCTAAGGAATCAATTGCTGCTGAAGGTTTAGGTCAGGATGCCATTACTGATGTATTGGCGGTGAGCCTTTCTTCTCCTGATTATATTGGGCATTCTTTCGGACCAAATTCCATAGAACAGGAAGATGATTTTTTACGTCTTGATAAAGAGTTAGGCGAATTTCTCACTTACCTGGATACTAAAGTTGGTAAGGGTCAATATCTTTTTTTCCTGTCAGCAGATCATGGAGCAGCACATGTGCCGGGTTTTCTTAATGAACATAAAATTCCTGCCGGTAAGGTCAATCCTACTGAATTGATAAATAATATCAACTCACATCTGAAACAACGTTTTAACCTGGATAACGCAGCAGTAAGTATATATAATTACCAGGTGAACCTTGACAATGGAAAAATTGATAATGCAAAAGCTGATATAGCAACTATAAGAAAATCGATTATAGATTACCTCACTAAACTGCCTTATATAGCCCGGGCATTTGAAAATGATAAGCTGGGTGAAATAGCAATTAATGAAAAAGTAAAAAAGATGATGGCAAATGGCTATTATCCTAAACGCAGTGGTGATATTCAGTTCGTATTACTACCTCACTGGATAGAAGGTTTTGTAAACGGAGGCACTACGCATGGTTTGTGGAATCCTTATGATTCTCACATTCCCCTGATTTGGTATGGCTGGAAAGTAAAAGCCGGCAAATCTTATAAAGAAGTATATATGACGGACATTGCACCTACGATAGCTGCTATGCTACATATACAAATGCCAAGCGGCTCTGTTGGTAATGTAATAGCTGAGGTGATTAAAGACTGACGCGGGATAAATAATGTTCACAATTATATCCGGGGAAATTTATATCCTGATAATTCCTGTAAATATTTTGCGTTATTAAGCGCTGCCAATGATGCAGTATTATTAAAATATACGTAAGCAGTTGTTATATTCTTCTCCCTTTTTATTTGTTGGAAAATTCTTTTCACAAATGTTTTTTTATATTCTGAATAAAATAAAGTGGGTACTCCATGAAAGCGATAATAACAAAGTGGTAGATTAGCTATTAATTCATCATGCTTTATGCGGGGAAAGCTTACACTACAAAAACTAATTTTTTTCCGTTTCAAAGCATTCTGTACATCTTTTCTCCACCATGATTCATGCCTGAACTCTATAACATTATAGAAAGATGAGTCTGCCTGGTTCAATATTAATTGCAGTCGTTCTTTTGAATAATTGAATTGTGGCGGCAATTGGAATAAAACGCATCCCATTTTTTCTTTTAATCCCTCTTTTAATAATCCGTAAAAATCTCCCAGCATTCTCTCTGTATCTGTCATTTTTCTGTAATGAGTGATAGAACGGGGCACTTTGGCAGAGAATAGAAACCCTTGTGGCGCTTTTTCATACCACCCTAAAAGAGATTTCAGTGTGGGGAAGCGATAGAAAGTCACATTCAATTCCAGTGTATTGAAATGCTGCGTATAAAAATGAAACCATTTACTCTGAGCAAGTGTTTCAGGATAAAAAGCCCCTTTCCATTCTTTATAGGCAAATCCTGAGCAACCAATATACCATTGCAGTTGGTTCATGTATTAAGGAGGATGATATTGATTTTAGTTTTCAAACCGATTCTTTGTAATAATCAGAAATAGCATCATGAAGGTAAAATAATGGTAAAGACAGACCCCCTACCCGGCTTACCGGAAGCATATATAACACCCCTATGATGTTCCACAATTTTTTTGCAAATGGCAAGTCCTATCCCTGTGCCTTCATATTCGCTTCGCCCATGCAGACGTTGAAAAATCTGAAAAATTTTGCCCGCATATTCTTCTTCGAAACCAATACCATTGTCTTTAAATTCCAACTTCAAATACCGGTTGGCTTTGTTAATTTGCAAATGAGATACATCATCGGGTGTCAGGTATCGTAAACGTATGCTTATAACAGGCGCTACTTCTGCGGGTACAAATTTTAAAGAATTACTTATCAGGTTTTGAAACAATTGCCTGAACTGTGAAGGCACTATGTTAGCCTCAGGCAGGTTGTCTGCTTCTATCCGTGCATTTTTTTGTTCTATTTTAAATTCCAGTGCATGCCTTGCATCATCAAGTACTGAATTAAGGCTATGTTTTTGAAATGACCGGTCTCCGCTGATCATGGATATGGAAAGAAGATCAGTGATCATTGTTTGCATTCGCTGCGAAGCATCTATAATTTTTTTCAGATACGTCTTACCTTCATCATTCAGTTTATCAAATTGGGAATTAACGAGCCTGTCACCAAAAGTGGAGATTTTCCTAAGTGGTTCTTTCAAATCATGGCTGGCCACGTAAGCGAATTCTTCGAGACTTGCATTTGATTGCTCCAGTTGAAATGAATTTTGCACCAGAGATCGTTCCATTTCCTTGCGATTGCTGATGTCGAGTGCTGCGCCAAGGATTTGTATTGGTATCCCTTTTTCATCTGCTTTGAAAATTATTTCCCGAACGAGTAACCATTTCCATTCCTTGTCTTTGGATCTCATCCTGCACTCATATTGAATCATAGAATTGCGGTGTTGAAACCGGCGGTCACTTTCCCGCCTGTGTGGTAATAGTTCATACTCATCGGGATGGTATAACTGACTGACTATTCCTGATCCTGTTGCAATTATCTCTTCGGTTGTATAACCCAAAACAAAATAAATTTCTTTATTTACATACACTATACAATTGGTTTTTACATCAAACAGGTATAGTATAGTAGGAGATGCATCTGCAAGGTGCTGAATAAATAATTCCTGTTCAGCAATTTTTTCCTGGGCGGTAATGCGATCGGTAATATCATGCGAAATGTTTAGTATACTTTCCACTTTGCCTTCGCTGTTGCGATCAAAGATTGTCCCGTAAGTTTGAAACCATCTGTAACTGCCATTTTTATGGCGCATGCGGTAAATGAATTCCTGTATTGTATTGTTATTGTCAGGAGATGCATTTGCTTCCTTTAAAGCTTTGGAATTATCAGCCATCAATTTTGTTATATCATCAGGATGAATGATATTAATAAAGAATTCTACACCTTGCTTCATCACCTCCTCCACTTCATAGCCAAGAAGTTTCTTAATGCCTTCACTGATAAATAAATATTTTCCTGAATGAATATTATATGTAGCAATTACAGAAGGCGCAGCATCGGTGATCTTTTGTATAAAAGTCTGGTTGTCTTTTAATTGTTGTTGTACCCGTTGTTGTTCAGTGATATCCTGCGAAGTACCAATCAATTTCACTGCAATTCCATTCTGGTATTCAATTTCTGCTTTCCGGTGGATGGTCTTGATCTTTCCCGTGGGTAAAACAATGCGGTGTATCCTGTCGTAGGAAGATTTGTTCTTCAGGCAATCTTCCATGTAAGCTAAAACATATTTCTTATCATCAGGATGTATGTAACTTTCCCAATCCTTTTCCCAGATTTCTTTTCCCTTTTCCAGCTCATAAATATTATACATTTCATCTGACCACGTAAATTTTTTAGTAGCCAGATCCATTGACCAATTGCCTATCCGGCCCAATGCCTGGGCTTGTTTATATAATTTTTCACTTTGTTGTAAACGTTGAAGTATCTGGTGCCGGTCAGTCACATCCATGACAGTTCCATTCATAAAAGCCGGTATGTTATCCTTGTAAATAACCATACCCCTTGACCATATTATTTTTTCACCATCTTTTCCGCTATAGCGGTATTCGCAATCGAATAACCCGGTTTCTTCCAGGGCTTTTTTAATACCCTCCTCTACATTTTTTTTATCATCGGGATGCACCTGGTTCATAAATGCATTTCTGTCTCCGCCTTCTATTTCCAGGATTTTTGTTGCCTGCGGTGAAAGCTTTGAATCAGTACCTGTTAGATCCCATGAAAAACTTCCGATCCGGCCTATTTCCTGTGCTTCAAGTAATTCTTCCTCTCTTCTTTGTAACTGTTCTGCAGTTCTTTTTTCTTTATCTACATCGAGGGCAATTCCAATAAGCTGCGTTACTTTACCATCCGGATTTCTTTTGAATACAGATTCATAATGCCTTACCCATTTATATCCGCCTGCTTTATTTTTAATGCGGTAACGATAAGTTTTTATTTCGCCATCTGCTGCCTTTTCCATAGACTTCAAATGTTCCATTACCACTTTCACGTCGTCTTGGTGTATCAGGGATTCGATAGAGCTTATACCCATTTTATTTAATTCATCCTGAGTATATCCAAATACCTTATTCAGCTTATCGTTGGCATATACACCTTTAAAATTGATGATATCAAAAACATATACAGCACTTGGTGAAGTGTTGTTTACCTGTTGAATAAAATGGGAATGTTCATTTATACTTTCCTTTAAAAGATTTATATAGGTATTGGTTAAAGCAGTTTCTGAATGAAGGAGAAAAAAATCAATTTCTTCCACAAGGTCTATTATGTCTGCAGGTTGCGTACAATAGTCAGGCAGAAAGTGTAAAAATGTTTTTTTACGTACATAGGTAATTAGCGTAATGTCTTCAGCAACTATTTCATCTTTGTCAATGTTTGGTAATTGGTTTTCTTTCCATTTTTTTATTGATTCGGCTATCTGTTGTTTTGCCTTATTTTGGGCCAGGTAGGTCAGGTATTCTTTTGATGTTTGAAGCAAAAAACTGATCAATTCCTCTTCGGTGAAGTTGCTGAATAATTTAAGCAATGGTATATCTGCCTGGCGACTGTATTTCAATTGTATTTCTACCCAATCTCTGAGATGGTGCTCAAGAATATACCCGGCAAATGAAGGAAGGTATGAGAGCTGCTCTAATGAGATATTTTTTTCTGTCTGAACCTGCACGGATAATTAATAAAATAATAGAAAAAATCTTTTCTTCTGAAGATGAAGTTAAATTAAAAATCAAAATAATTTTTGAAATGATGTCGTGTCCTGCGGCAATTTTATTTGTTAACCATAATTTGAATCTTATTTTTTCCAATACCTCTTTTACGATCTGCAAGATATTTCCAGATATCGGCAGTTGTGCTCAGTTTTACAGAATCTTTGGCGCTGTTTATTTGTAACGATTCTATATCATCTGAAATATTTTTGAGCATTGCTTCATTCCAACTGCCTATGCCAAATGACATGTTTGCTTCATTATGAGGCCGTTTATTTTTTAAATGAAACTTCACCTCTGTATCATTACTGATAAAAAGTGGGCTCGTTTTAGCGCTATCTTCTTTCAATGTCCAGATAATATCCACATCCTCGCCGCTTTTGTTTTTCATGTTGATGCGCCGCATAGGATCGCAACTATCCATTGTGAAAATGATAAGAAGCAAGAGTAGAATATATTTCATAGTTCTATTGATCCCTGTTTGGACCCGAATAGGGGTCTTCTTCCTGGCTTTCATGCCTGTCGCCACCAAGACTGTAATAATTATTCTCTTCATCTTCTTCACCTATTTCTTCAGCAGCATCATCCAGCTCACTACCGGGTATATCAAGATCATTATTCAGTTCTTCCGTATCTACATTTTGGGGTACTCCAATTTCGGCGTTGGTAGCATTTAAAATGGCCAGGTCATCTTCATTCACATCTGCATCAGTGCCCGGTTGTATACCCAGGTCGTCATCTCCCAAACCAGGCTGTGGGGTCATGGCATCTTTGGCACGTTCCGTTTCATTTCCAAATCTTTGATTGACGCCTGTCTTATTATTTGTATTGGGAAGATTTTCAACATCTATATCTACCCGGTGACTATCGGTACGGTCATCCATTATATCTTCCGTTGCCGGGTAGTGAGGATATCCGGGAAAATCCTGATCTATTTTTTCGTCATTTGCATTTTCGACTTCTTTTTTGCTATCCATTGGTTTTTTATGGGTGTCAGTATTTGAAGTACGCTGTTTATGATTTTTCTGATTCATAATATTTATTTACTTATTCATATAAAATGTTGTGCCGTAAAGCAAAAATAATTGAATTCTAACCTCTGCCATTGTTTTATATGGCTTGATTTTTATGACAAACAATAATTCATTTATGACATTATTTCATTTCACAAAAAAATAAAAAATATGAAAGCGGCTGTATTTCACAAGATAGGAGATATAAGCGTGGATAATATTGAGGATCCTGTAATAGAAGCTCCGGATGATATTCTTCTACGTGTAACTTCCACAGCTATATGTGGCTCTGACCTGCATATTTATAACGGGTTTTTTCCTCAATTAAAAGATCTGACCATGGGTCACGAATTTATGGGCGTAGTGGAAGAAGCAGGACCTTCGGTCACTAAGGTGAAAAAAGGCGACCGGGTTGTAGTGCCATTTGTTATTGCATGCGGGCAATGTTTTTTTTGTGCACACGATCAGCATCCACATTGCGAACAAACTAATCCAAAGATGTATGGACCTGAGGGACACCTTCTGAAAGGTAAAGGTGGCGGGTTATTTGGATTCACAGATTTATATGGTGGATATAATGGTGGACAGGCTGAATATGTCCGCGTACCCAAAGCAAATGTTGGCCCCAAAGTAATTCCTGATGGTTTAAGTGATGAGCAGGTACTTTTTCTCACTGATATATTTCCTACGGGATGGTCGGCTGTGAAATGGGCTAAGGTAAAACCGGGGAGCTCAGTGGCCATTTTTGGCAGTGGACCTGTAGGATTAATGGCGCAAAAGGCCGCCTGGCTGAATGGAGCAGAGCGGGTGATCGCTATAGATCCGTTGGATTATCGCCTGCAAAAAGCGAGGGATGTAAACAAAGCAGAAACCATTAATTCCAATGATGAAGACATGATGGAAAAAATCAGGGAAATGACGGGAGGTCGTGGAGTGGATTGTGCAATTGATGCAGTGGGTATGGAGGGTGAAAGAAGTTTTCTCGATAAAGTAAAGGCTGTGGTCAACCTTGAAAAGGGTACAGTAAAACCACTTGAATTATGCTTTGACGCAGTACGCCGTGGCGGTGCTGTAAGTGTGGTAGGAGTGTACGGCAGTCCGTATGATAATTTCCCTTTACACCAAATGTTTGAAAAAGGCTTTACACTTCAGATGGGGCAGGCGCAGGTACAAAAATATATTGATGAACTTTTCGAAATTGTTCGCAATGGAAAAGTATCGTTAGATGATATTATTACACACAGATTACCATTATCTGAAGCAGCTCATGCTTATGATATCTTTAAAAACAAAGAAGACGATTGTGTGAAAGTAGTGCTGAAACCATAAAAAATTAATGGGAAAGCAAAGGCTTTCCTATTAATAATTCTCCAGCGGAACCTTATTCGTAACTTAAACTTTGTTTACCATTTTCTTTTTCAGGTTTTCATCAATAGCATCCATAAATTCTTCGGTGTACAAATAATCAGTACCATGCTCTGCCTTTGATTTGATAGTCAGTGCAAGGTCTTTAGTCATCTTACCGCTTTCCACGGTTTCTATACAGACTGTTTCCAGCGCAAGGCAAAAATCCATCAGATGCAGGTTGTTATCCAATTTACCCCGGAAGGCCAGACCTCTCGTCCATGCAAAAATAGAGGCAATGGGATTTGTAGAAGTAGGGTTGCCTTTTTGATGTTCCCTGTAATGTCTTGTCACTGTACCATGTGCGGCTTCCGCCTCCATAGTATTGCCGTCAGGTGTTATCAGCACTGATGTCATGAGCCCTAGCGAACCAAACCCTTGGGCAATGGAATCGCTTTGCACATCACCATCATAGTTTTTGCAGGCCCACACAAATCCCCCATTCCATTTCATGGCACTTGCTACCATGTCATCAATTAAGCGGTGCTCATAGTTTATTCCCGCCTCCTTAAATTTGGTTGAGAATTCTGCATCGAATACTTCCTGGAAAATATCCTTAAACCGTCCATCGTATTTTTTTAGGATCGTATTTTTAGTACTCAGGTAAAGCGGCCATTTTTTTTGTAAAGCCATGTTCATGCAACTGTGTGCAAAGCCGCGAATGCTCTCATCTGTATTATACATTGCCAGCGCTACACCGCCTTCACCGCTATAGTTATATACTTCATATTCCTGTTTTTCGCCAGCTTCTCCCTGAAATGTTATGGTCAGCTTGCCCTTTCCTTTCACCACAAAATCAGTTGCCCGGTATTGGTCGCCAAAGGCATGACGGCCTACGACAATCGGGCGGTCCCAGGTAGTAACAAGGCGGGGTATATTTTTAATGACTATGGGTTCACGGAAAACCGTTCCATCCAGTATGTTTCGGATGGTTCCATTTGGGCTTTTCCACATTTGCTTCAGGCTGAATTCTTTTACACGATCCTCATCAGGAGTAATGGTGGCACATTTGATGCCTACTCCGTATTGCCTGATCGCATTGGCTGCATCGATAGTAACCTGATCGGCAGTCTGATCGCGGTTTTCAATACCCAGGTCGAAATATCTTATATCAAGGTCGAGGTAGGGTAGGATCAATTTGTCCTTTATAAATTTCCAGATTATCCTGGTCATTTCATCACCATCAAGCTCTACTACCGGGTTGGTTACTTTGATCTTTTGCGTCATTGATGCGATTTTGAATTTCAATAATCGGCAAAACTAAGGTTTATAGAAAGAATGAATTTTCTGCTTTTTAATTTTCTAAATTATAAACTGACTATCAATACGGGTATTTTAAGTTGATGTCTTACAGCATCTATGGTTTCTCCATAAAACCAGTCTTTTACACCCTTATGTCCATGTGCGCCGATAACCAACAGATCTGCATTTGATTCTTTCACAATTTTTGCAATTTCTTTGGTACGGTTACGAAATCCTAATGCGGCCTGAGCTTTAAATCCTTTTGAAATTAACTGGCTCGTATAATCATCAAGTTTTTCACGGTCTTTTTGGGTTTCCAGGTCTGCTGTCAGGTCTCCCAGTACTTTTGCAGAGGCACTTTCCACAATATGAATTAATATAAATTCTGTCGCGGCATTTGCTTGCCCCATGGCATAAGCTATTACCTGCTTATCATTTTCGCTCAGGTCCAGGGCAACGGCAATGCGATTGTATTGAACCGCTTTGGCCTCACCGATTTTAATACTCTTAGGAATATGGACCTCCACTGCCACATCCTGGGTTTTCAAATTCAATAAAGGGTATATAAGAGCAATTAATAATAAAGAAACAAAGGCGAGTCCGCCTGCTATGATAACAGCTTTCCAGAATATACTATCACTTTCACTGAAAAATTCAATTGCCTGACCGCTGACCATGCGGATATTCAGATAAACTAGCACGATGGTAATCAACCATGCCAGGATCTGAACCCATCGCTTGATGACAAAGTCTCCCATTTTCTTTTTATTGCTCACAAAATGGATAAGTGGAATAACAGCAAAACCCAGTTGAAGACTCAGTATTACCTGGCTAAGAATAAGGAGATCGTCAATGTTGTTTTCGCCATTAATTAAAATGACAATCACTGCAGGAATGATAGCTACCAGCCGGGTAAGCAATCGCCTCACCCACGGATTTATCCGCAGCCTTAAATACCCTTCCATTACTATTTGTCCTGCCAGTGTACCGGTAACGGTGGAACTTTGACCCGATGCAATTAACGCTACTGCAAATAATATGGGTGCAAGGTTCGATCCAAGCATAGGTGCTAATAATTCATGTGCCTGTCTTATTTCTCCAACATCGGTACGCCCGGTTTTAAAAAAGACTGTGGCTGCTAAAACAAGGATGGCCGCGTTTACAAAAAACGCCAAGTTCAACGCAACAGCCGTATCGATAAAATTTAATTTCAAAGCCCTTTTTATACCACTGGCATCACGTTTTATTTTTCGTGTTTGCACAAGGGCTGAGTGCAGGTAAAGATTATGCGGCATAACTGTAGCGCCTATGATGCCGATCGCGATATACAGAGCTGTTTCGCTGGGAATAGAAGGTATGAATCCAACAACAACTTCACCCAAATCGGGTTGAGCTATTAAAATTTCAATCAAAAAAGAAATACCTATAATGGCAACAAGTGAAATTATAAAAGCTTCCATTTTTCGCATACCCAGTCGTTGTAGCAGCAGCAATAAAAAAGTATCAAAAACAGTGATGGAAACACCCCAGATCAGTGGCATACCTGTCAATAATTGAATACCAATTGCCATTCCCAATATTTCTGCAAGATCAGTGGCTGCTATAGCTACTTCAGCAAGAATATATAAACAAAAATTAATTCCTCTGGGATAGGTTTCCCTGTTGGCTTGTGCCAGGTCGCGTCCTCTTACTATGCCCAACCTTGCACAAAGACTTTGTAATAGTAAAGCCATAAGGTTACTCATCAGCAGCACCCATATGAGCTTGTATCCAAACTGGCTGCCTCCTGCCAGATCAGTAGCCCAGTTGCCCGGGTCCATATACCCCACACTTACAAGGTAGGCTGGTCCAAAAAAAGACAGGATCCTTTTCCAGACAGGTTTTGTAGTAACTGTTGTATCAACGCTGCCATGTACTTCGCTTAATGATGCATCATTGTCTCTTAATCTTTTCATAAGTAACAAATATATTTTTAGCCAGTTGTTCGCTAATTGTTTCTATTTTTTTTGATTTCATCTTTATTTGCATGGAATGATCGAAAGGAAAATGTTTTTTTATTTCAAGTTCCGATCCGATGGCAATTTTCTTATGGTGCAGCAATTCCAGCATTTCTGCAGATTGGTTGCTTACATTGCAAACATGGGCTTTCTGGTGCAACGGTAATTCAACCAGGGAAACTTTATTGATTGCTTTAACCCGGCCTTTGCTGTCCGGGATGGGATCGCCATGGGGATCAAATTGGGGAAAGCCCAGGAACTCATCCAGTTTGTCAATAAGCTTTTTGTTACTCACATGTTCCAGCTCTTCCGCTACGTTATGTACCTCGTCCCAGCTGAATCCGAGTTTTTCAGACAAAAAGAACTCCCATAAGCGGTGCCTGCGTATAATGCTAAGTGCTGCCCTTTTTCCATCTGCACTTAAGTAAAAACCATAATAAGGCTTATAATGCAGCAGTGATTTGGCACTCAGTTTTTTCATCATATCAGTAATGGAGGCAGGCCGGCTTTGTAATTTTTCGGCTAAAGCATTTGTGCTGACAGTTTCACTTTCCAGCTGCAGGTGAAAAATGGTCTTTAAATAATTTTCCTCGCTACTTGAAAAGTTCAACCTAATCTAATTTAAAATTTAGACAAACCTAAAAAAATTTTCTGATTTAAATGTTTTTTTTCTTGGTCACATATTCTCAATATTTGTTTTATTTACAGTAAATATGCTTTATGGTGAGGCTTAGTGCTTTATTGCTGATGGTAATATCAATACCTGCATGTAATGATGATAAGAAGGAACCTGAACAGGAAGATAAACATGTTTTCAGTTATCAGGAGTTTTCAAAACAGTTCAGCGAAGCTTCCTTACCTTACCAGTTATCAGACACAGCTTTACTAAATGACAAGGATACCTCTACTATAAAAAGTAACTCTTTTATTTCCCTTATTCCAGACAGTATCAAACTGGCCATTTTTGGCAAGCCAGAAAAGACCAGGTATTTGCCGCTTGTATATTTTAAAGAAAAAGGCAAAGGGAATTATTTCCTTGTTAAAGCTATAAATGGCGCCAGAGTTGCTGCACTATTGGTGATATTCGATAAAGATGAAAACTATGCAACAGTTTTTCCTTTCCTTGTACCCGACAAAGATCCTCAAACAAACCAGGTTAGTTATTTAGATAAGTCTTTTTCCATATCAAGAAATATAAACAGGCGAACAAAGGATGATGTGCTGACAGAGGGTAAAGAAGTATATGCATATAATGAGGAATCTAAAAATTTTACATTGATAATGACAGACCTGCTTGATGACAGCAAAACAGAGTTGCTGAATCCTATTGATACATTTCCAAAAAAACAACAATTTTCCGGTGATTATTTTCAAGGCAAAAATAACCTTGTATCAATACGCGACGGAAGAGATAGTCGTGAAATTAATTTCTTCATTCATTTCGTAAAAGAGGGAGAAAGTTGTACAGGAGAATTAAAAGGCACTGCTTTATTTACTACCACAAAAACCGCTGTTTACCGCCAGGGTGGCGATCCATGTGTTTTAGAGCTGCATTTCGGATCATCGAATGTCACAGTGAAAGAAATAGAGGGTTGTGGCTCACATCGTGGCATGCAGTGCTTGTTTGATGGCACATTTTCGAAAAAGAAAACCATCAGCAACAAACAGTCGGTTAAGAAAACACTGAAACAATAATAGATATATATTGTGTTGCCTATACACAATGTTCCATTTTCCCTTTATTTTGCCAAGATTTTAAAAGTTTAAAAATGGATTTCAGATCTTTTGCAGTGCCTTACCCGATAGGAGAAAATTATAAAAAGAAAGTTGCTTATTTCTCTATGGAGTTTGCTGTGCATCAGCCTTTGAAGATATATAGCGGAGGATTAGGTTTTTTGTCGGGCTCTCATTTGCGCAGCGCTTTTGAATTGAAGCAAAACCTGGTGGGTATAGGTATACTGTGGAAATATGGCTATTACGACCAGGCCCGCAACCAGGATCAAACACTGCATGTAACGTGGATGGAAAAGATCTATAGTTTTCTTGTTGACACAGGAATCAAATTCGAAGTCACCATTCACGAACACCCCGTTTGGGTGAAAGTGATGTACCTGCCGCCACATATATTTAATTCTGCTCCTTTATTTTTAATGACCACGGATATTGCGGAGAACGATTATGTATCGCAAACGATCACCCACCGTTTATACGATGCCAATGTAGCTACTAAGGTGGCCCAGTTTATTTTGCTGGGTAAAGGAGGCGCCAGATTATTGGATGAAATAGGATTTGATCCTGAAGTATATCATTTAAATGAAGCCCATGGATTGTCAGCAGCATTTTATTTATACAAAAAATACGACAGGAAAATTGCGGAAGTAAAAAAGCGATTGGTGTTCACCACTCATACTCCTGAAGAAGCGGGCAATGAAAAACATGACATACACCTATGTCATAAGATGAGCTATTTCTCCGGGTTAACGGTAGATGAAACGAAAGAATTGACAGGCATGCCCGATGACCAGTTCAATCACTCCCTGGCTGCTTTAAGGTTTGCACGGATAGCCAATGGCGTATCACAATTACACGGAGAAGTATCGCGGCACATGTGGAGCAAATATGAAGGCATTTGCGATATACTATCCATCACAAATGCACAGAACTGGCGGTATTGGGCAGATAAGCAGTTATATAAATTCGCCCAGGTGGGTGATGATTATGGTTTTGATGACCGCAAAAAATATTTAAAGAAAAGAGCATTTGACATTGTTGCCGATCAAACAGGCAAACTATTAAATCCCAATGTTTTTACCATTGTATGGGCCCGCCGTTTTGCGGGTTATAAAAGAGCTAATTTAATTACCCGTGATATCAGCCGGTTCAATGCATTGATGAATAATGAAAAATACCCGGTGCAAATCATCTGGGCCGGCAAGCCTTATCCGGTTGATTATCCTGCCATTTCAGAATTCAATGAACTCATACATTTAAGCAAGCATTATAAAAATGTTGCTGTGGTGATTGGGTATGAATTAGGCTTATCAAAACGGTTAAAACAGGCATCAGATTGCTGGCTGAATAATCCACGTGTACCCCGCGAGGCTTCAGGCACCAGTGGAATGACAGCAGCTATGAATGGAGCTGTGAATTTTTCTACCAATGACGGCTGGATACCGGAATTTATCAATCACGGCAATAATGGTTTTGTAGTACCACCTAGAGATTATACCAGTATGAGTACACAGGAACAGGACCAGTACGATCTTGACCAGCTCTATGAAATTTTAAACAAGGAGATCCTTCCTTTATATTATGAAGACTATAATACCTGGAGACTGATTATTAAAAATGGTATGCGGGATGTACAATTCCAGTTCGATAGTAACCGCATGGCTAATGAATACTACCAGCTTTTGTACAGCCAGGTGCATAATATAGAAGATACCTATTGATTAAGAATTTGTTTTATTGGAACTGTAGTATCAATTCATCTACTGATTTAGCATTATCGCAAAAAGTTGCCAACTTTTGTATCACTCCTTCCACCTGAGCATCAGGACAGGAAGCGCCACTGGTAATCAAAACCGTAACAGGTTGTTGTTGGGGTAAATAATTTTCAGTGATCAGTTCAATGCCGGTATGAAAATCATAATGATGAATCGTATGCTTTGACAATAATTTTTCCTTAGTGTTGATGAAAAAAGTAGGTAATTTTTCTTCACACAATTCCACCAGGTGCGATGTATTGGATGAATTGTAACCTCCAACTACAATGGCAAGATCTGCAGTTATATCCAGCAGACCTGTTACAGCGGTTTGGTTATCGTTGGTGGCATAGCAAAGTGTGTCCCTGGTATCGGCAAAATGGCCTTTTATATTTTCATCATTCAATCCATATTTCTTCATCATTGTTTCCTTCAGCAGATCGGCTATGGCCTGTGTATCGCTGGCAAGCATAGTAGTTTGATTGACCACACCTATGCGATCCAGGTGCATTTCTACATCAAAACCTTCAGAGTACTGGTTCATGAATTCATCGTAAAACTGTGCTGCAGGCTTTTCTCCTAAAATATATTGGGCTAATTTTTTTGCTTCTGCCATATCATTGACTACTACAGCAGGCGCATTGGCTGAAGCATGTGAAAAAGTAGCCCTTGTTTCTTCATGCCGGGGCTTGCCATGGATCACTATTGTGTACCGGCTCTTTGCAATTGCCTCACTGCGATTCCACACCTTTTCTACAAAAGGGCAGGTAGTATCATATCTTGACGTTTCAATACCAATCCGTTTCAGTTTTGCTTCGATTTCAAGTGTAGTGCCAAAGGCCGGGATGAGTACGATATCTTTAGAATTAAGGTTTTCAAAAGGTATGATTTGCCTGCCTGCCGTATCCTGTAAAAATTGAATGCCACTTTCTTTTAAGTCTGCATTTACCTGGGGGTTATGGATCATTTCACTTAAAAGATAAATTCGCTTTCCCTTATTTTCTTCTACAGTTTTAAAGGCGATGTCTATGGCATTTTCGACACCGTAACAAAAACCAAAATGGCGGGCCAGGTAAATACGCAATGGCCCAAAATCAAGCAGGGTAGGGCTGAAATCTTTTTTCATCCTGTCCTGCTCTCTCCGTTTTTTTTTGATAGCAGAGATCAGCGGGCTGCGGTAAATAATGGGAACATCGAAAGTCTTCATGAAGGCACAAAGTTAGACGCTAAACTGTGAATAGTCTTTTAATGTATTAATTTGCTTTATCAATACAAACTTATGCTGAGAGGGTTTCTAATTTCATCAGGAACTGTTTTTTTAATTGCCTGTTCCGATACTGCCAATCAATCACCGGATCAACAACTAACTATGGATACAACGTCAAATAAAGCCTGGATCAATCAAACAAATATTTATGAAGTCAATCTGCGTCAGTATACAAAAGAAGGCACATTCAATGCCTTTGCCGATGAATTACCACGGCTGAAAGCTATGGGGGTGCAAACGCTCTGGTTCATGCCCATTACACCTATTGCGGAAAAAAATAAAAAAGGAACATTGGGCAGCTATTATGCCTGTTCTGACTATACATCTATCAATCCGGAGTTCGGGACTTTAGCCGATTTTAAAAACCTGGTGAAACAAGCCCATGATATGGGGTTTAAAGTGATCATTGACTGGGTTGCCAATCATACCGGTTGGGACCATCGGTGGACAAAGGAACACCCTGACTGGTATCTTAAAGACAGTGCCACAAAAGATTTTCATATTGCTTCGGGGATGGATGATATTATAGAGCTTGATTTCAATAACCCGGCATTGCGAAGGGCAATGATCGACGCTATGAAATTCTGGATAGATGAGGCAGGCATCGATGGCTTTCGTGCTGACCTCGCCTTTTGGGTAGAACTTGATTTCTGGAAAGAGGCAAAGGCTGAATTGGAAAAAATTAAACCTTTGTTCTGGCTGGGGGAACTGGATCCTCTGGATAATCCTGAGTACATGCAGGTATTTGACGCAGCTTATACGTGGACATGGATGCATAAAACCAAAGATTTTTATCAAAACAAATTACCGACATCTGCCCTGGATACTATATTACAACGCTATGATGCAGCACCGGGTATAAAAGCATGGTTCACTACCAATCATGATGAGAATAGCTGGAATGGCACAGAATATGAAAAATATGGTGATGCTGCTAAAGCGCTGGCAGTATTCAGTTATACATATCCGGGTATACCACTAATCTACAACGGGCAGGAGCTGCCTAATAAAAAACGATTAGCTTTTTTTGAAAAAGATGCCATTGAATGGACAGGCAAGTATGAGTTGGATAGTTTCTACAAAACATTATTTCAAATTAAATCCTCACATCCCGCACTCCATGCCGATCAGAAGATTTCGCCTGTCACAAGGATTGCTGTTGACAACCAACCAAACGTGATGGTTTTTTCAAGGAAGAATGGCAATAAGGAAGTGCTTGTGCTCCTTAACTTTTCAGCACAAACCGTAAAACTTGATTTAAACAAACAACCGCTAAATGGCGTAGTTAGAAATATATTTAATGGTGAACAAAAAGATCTTGGAAAAGGAAAAGATTTTTCATTAGATGCTTGGGGCTATCTTGTTTTTGAAAAATAATCTCTATCAAATTATGGGGCAATAGATAAAACCTCAGTATTTAGGAAATTTATTCGGGCATAATAAAGGGACGCAGGATGCTGATCAAAGATTTGCTGTTAAACGGAGCGTCGCCAATGCAGCCATATCTATGCAACCAAGCCGGTAACCAAAAAAAAAGCCAGTACTTTGACCGGCCATTTTTAAGAGATGAATTTTGTTATTGTTCCAAATTCAGCGGGTATGTATAGGTACCATCATAACCCGGATATATTCCTTCCACCCGAACCGGTCCTGTTATATTCGCCAATATTTTTGTAAGCTCTTCAACGGTGCTGACATCCTGCCCATTCACACTGGTGATGATAAAGCCCTGTTGCATGCGTGTACGACCGATTGCGCCACCTTCATTTATCTTACTGACCACCACACCACCATCTATACCAAACTGGCGGGCTTTGGTTTTATCTAATGTAGTCAAGTCAGCGCCAAGGCGGTTGCCAATGTTTAATGTTACCACATCACCCTTCTTTTTTAATACGACCTCTACGGTATTTTCACGGCCATTGCGGATATAGGAAATAGGAACGCGGTCACCGGGACGGTACCCGGCAATTTGTGCACTCATTTGCAACCCGCTGATTACAGCTACATTATTTACTTTGGTGATCACATCGCCCTTACGGATACCTGCTGAATAGGCTCCACCATCGGAAGATACAGCCGAAACATATACACCGTCCGTGCTTGTGGGGATCCCCTGTGCTTTGATCTGCTCTTCACTCAGGTCTTCTGTAGCGATATAATTTATGCCAAGATAACCTCTTTGCACATTGCCAAATTTCACTATATCATCTACTATCTTACGTACCAGGCTTACAGGAATGGCAAATGAATAACCGGCATAAGTACCACTGGGCGCTAAAATTGCAGAATTAATGCCTATCAGTTCTCCATTGGTATTGATCAAAGCACCGCCACTATTGCCCTGGTTCACTGCAGCATCTGTCTGTATAAAAGATTCTACCGGAGAATCGCCAGCGGCGGTCTGGCGGCGGTTAATATTAATGGCACGCCCGGTAGCAGAGATGATACCAGCGGTAACGGTGGTCTCAAGGGTTAACGGGTATCCTATTGCAAGCACCCACTGACCCAGTTGCAGGTTATTTGAGTTGCCATACAGAAGGAAAGGAAATTTATTTCCATCTATTTTCAGTACGGCAAGGTCACTGCTTGGGTCTCGGCCTATAAGACGTGCTTTATACGTTTTTTTGTTGTGGAGGGTTACTGTTAAATCTTCAGCTACTCCATCTCCTCCGTTGGTGATAACGTGGTTATTGGTAATGATATAGCCATCCTCACTGATGAGGACGCCGCTGCCAGATGCTCTTTGCTCCGGAGAAGCGTTGGGGCCACCAAAAAAATCTTCAAACCAATCATCAAAAACGCCCCTGTTACGCTGTACATTATTCGTCCTTTTCTGTGCAGGTATACGGGTTTTTATATGTACTACTGCCGGTACTGCAGAATTAGCTGCTTTGGTAAAGTCAATTATTTCTGCGGTTCCATTTTTACCGTCAAAAAATCCTGCATAATTAGCAGGTATGCCATTTTGTGCTGAACCAATAACAGCTCCTGGTGTAGCAAAAAATTTATTATAAGTCCAAATGCTGCCAAAAGCTGTGACAGCACTTACTAAAATCATCAGGAGAATTTGTTTGCCTTTCATTGTCTAATAAATTAAAATTTGGTAATTAACTACTGTCAAATTACGTGCCTTGACATCAAAATAACAATCATGAACGTGGCTTTCTGATACCACTAATTCAGTTTAACAAAAATTTACTAAGGCTTTCGTAGTTCCACCACTGATCGCTCCGAAATTCCTTTTAAAAATGCAATCGTGTTAATTCCATCGGCAAACGTATCAAGAGAAGGACATTGTGCCACACCAAAAGGTAAATATCCTTCACCTGTTAGGGCCTGGATTTGATTATTTTTTTCCAGATTTTCTTTCAAAGTTTTTTTGTCAGTATAATATTCA
>MWVW01000037.1_pt1 | contig 31014 bp, 29 predicted proteins | sample 1047191 | NCBI WGS metagenome assembly MWVW01 (sample SAMN06349985, study PRJNA376086) | soil metagenome | isolation source: MtG22-5 sample Antarctic (ecotone) | place: Antarctica
ATTGGCTACTTTGGAACGAATACTTTGGCATATAGAGAATGAGGTAGTTCCGGTAGTACCGGAGAAAGGAAGTGTAGGTGCTTCGGGCGACCTGGCACCCCTGGCACATTTATTCTTACCCCTGATCGGATTGGGTGAAGTGTATTATAAAGGTGTAAGGTATAAGTCGCAGGATGTTTTAAAACAATTTAATTTATCAGCAATTCAGTTAGGGCCTAACGAAGGCGTGGCACTTATAGCTGAAGTAGAAAAATGGCGTATTGAAAAAAGACTGGAAACACGGTATTGCGATGAACTTGTTGAAGACATTGATGATGCCATTGACTTAGCATTAAGATATAAATTTCAAGGTGTGGGAAAAAGTATTGGCGTTGTATGTAATGCTGTTCATTTATTGGAAAGATTGCTGCAAAGAGATGTTGTTCCTGATACACTGACTGATCAAACTTCAGCACACGACCCTTTGATAGGATATTGGCCTCATGAAATAAGTTATGACCAGGCAAAAGTTTTGCGTAATGACAACCCGGATCTATATCTTGAATATGCATATAATTCCATGTACCGCCATGTAGCGCTCATGCTTCAATTGCAAAAACGCGGTGCCATTACATTTGATTATGGAAATAATATTCGTGCCCGGGCAAAAGAAAAAGGCCTTGAAAATGCTTTTGATTTTCCTGGTTTCGTACCGGCGTATATACGGCCACTTTTTTGCGAAGGCAAGGGTCCATTCAGGTGGGCAGCGCTCAGTGGCGATCCTGGTGATATTGCAGTAACAGATACAATCATTTCAGAACTCTTTCCACACAACGATTCACTTCAACGATGGTTGGCTCTGGCAAAAGAAAAAATTGCTTTCCAGGGTTTACCTGCACGCATCTGCTGGCTGGGCCAGGGGGAGCGTGAAAAGGCCGGACTTGCATTTAATGAGCTGGTAAAGACTGGTAAAGTAAAGGCTCCAATCGTTATCGGCCGCGATCATTTGGATACCGGCTCCGTAGCTTCTCCAAACCGCGAAACGGAAGCTATGATGGATGGCAGTGATGCTGTAGCCGACTGGCCCATATTAAATGCATTGGTAAATACTGCAGGTGGCGCCAGCTGGGTAAGCCTGCACCACGGCGGTGGCGTAGGTATGGGTTATAGTATCCATGCCGGGATGGTTATTGTTGCCGATGGTACTGACGAGGCAGCCTCAAAATTGAGACGTGTATTACGCAATGATCCGGGTATCGGTGTCATCAGGCATGCAGATGCAGGATATGAATTGGCAAAGAAAACAGCGCAGCAATTTGGTTTGGATTTATCTGAAAAATTATAAATGCATTAGAAATAACAGTATAAATCAGCGATGATTTTTCTTATAATGCTCCAATAGTTTGTCTCCACCAAAATCATTCTTGAGGTCGCGTATTACAGTATGTACATGGTTGGCATTGTTTTGTGTGTTGTCGTATTCAATAATGATAGTGGGGCCTTGAATGCGGTAATAGTTTGGATTACCAGAACCTTTTTTGGTACTTCCTGCCCATGCAAATAATAACTTATTCATACCTGCAGCTTCAATTTCTTTCATCATTACATCTGCAAATGATTTTGTATACCGGTGAATATATACACTTAGTAATTCAATGAATATATCCTGTTGTGTTTTTGTCATTTCAAAAAAGCTCAATCCTTGTTCATTTTCAATCATGGCTTTACGACTCACGGAAGTAATGATATCTCCCGGTGTAGTAGTACTGTTAATTGCTTTTTTAATCTGGTCGGTGGCGAAAGTTTGTAATAGTGCAAAAGCCAGATCTTCTTCTTTTTTTAAAATCTGTGTACCTTTTTGCGGACCGCTGAGCACTCGTGCAGGGTTTGCGCCAAAAAAAGCCGGAGTGCCGCTGATAAGTTGGTTGGCCTGCGAAGAAAAATTCAATGAAAGATGGTGCCCCTCCAGCCTCCATCCCCAGATGCCTTTTGGCGAGGGCGTATTGAAAATAGTAAAATAGTAATTGCCTGTGTCACGCCTGCGATCATTTGCAGGACGATTTTCCAATGACCTGAGCACTTCTTCCAATTGTATGATTGCTGTTGCCTGCTTGTACCCGTGCTCACTCATAGCAGTTCTCAGTAACAGCATTGCTGCTTGCTTTTGCTTTTGGTTTAATTCATTTAGCGAAATTCCTTTCCTGTCATTTTTAGGAATGAAATGCCAGTTGTAGCGTTCTTCGGATGTAAATGAATAAATCGTTTTTTCTTTTTGCTTTGAAGTTAACGATAGAAGAAAATTGTTAGCAATTTCTGAGATTTCTTTATGCTGGGCAGCACATAATAAATTAAAAATCAAAAGAAAAAGCAACAGTGCATTTTTTATTTGCATCTACCTATTTTTGAGTATAAATATACCTTGTCATTTTCCAACAATTGTTCAATGCGCAAAATAATTGCCGGGTTTGCTACTTCTCTTGACGGTTACATTGAAGGACCCAATGGCGAATATGATTGGATAACTTATGATAAGGAGATACAAAATGAGCTGGCAGTTTATTGGAAAGAAATTGATACTATGTTTTATGGACGTAAAACATATGAAATGGTATTGGCAATGTCGCGCAAAACCAAAACCAATAACAATCCCTTTGCCCATATGAAACATTATGTGTTTTCAAACAGCCTGGGGTCCGTCGATGACAGTTTTACACTAGTAGAGGGAAAAACGGAAAGTGAGGTTCAAAAAATTAAAAAACAACCCGGAAAAAATATAGCAATATTTGGTGGTGCTGAACTGGCTTGTTCTTTGTTCAATCTTAAATTGATAGATGAATTAGTTTTGACTATTTGTCCTATTTTATTGGGAAACGGCAAACCATTTTTTAGAAATATTCAAAACCGGATTTATTTTGAATTGATTAATTCAAAGTCTTTTTCTTCGGGGGTTGTTTCGCTTACGTATAAAGTCAAAAATATTTGAGTGTTTGCGCTACTGTTGAATTTACAATAATTTCATTTGCATACTCATTGGGATTTCCAAAAATAGCATCGCTGGTCTAATTTTTGGATTAGTAAAGATAACCAACAGCGTATGAGCAGACTTTTAGTGATTTCCAACAGGTTACCTTTTTCGATCGATAGGAATGGCAATGATATTTCTATAAGACAAAGTTCAGGAGGCCTTGTTTCTGCTATCAAAAGTTATTTTGAGCAATCTCCAAAAGAAGCCTCTCAGTATACCGAACGTATATGGATTGGTAGTTTAAATGCAAGTGAACAAGACTGGAATGCAATTGTTCACCAGGAAGATTTTTGTACAGACTTCGGCATTGAACCAATATTTATAGAAAAAGAAGTTTACGACGATTATTATAACGGATTTTCCAATTCTACCTTATGGCCCCTGTTTCATTATTTCCCTTCATTGGTAGAACATAAAAAAGAATATTTCGAAGCATATAAATCGGCCAACGCATTATTTGCGCAAAAGATAATAGAAGTGTATAGGCATGGAGACGTGATCTGGGTACATGATTACCAGTTGATGCTTCTCCCTCAATTGTTGCGTGACGCCTTGCCCCATGCTACCATTGGTTTTTTCCTGCACATACCTTTTCCATCTTATGAGATTTTCCGGCTTGTACCTACACACTGGAAAAAGGAATTACTGAAAGGTATGCTGGGGGCTGATCTGGTGGGTTTTCACACGCATGATTATGTACAGCATTTTATACACTCGGCAAAAATGATTTTGCAGATTGAAAATACATTCAATACTATTCAATATAATAACCGTATAATTAAAGCTGATCTGTTTCCCATTGGTATCGATTATGAAAAATTCCGAAACGCCATTACAGATGAAGTAGTGGTAAACTTAGCAACAAGCCTGGAGGAAAAATTTTTTGATCAAAAGATAATATTTTCTATAGACCGTCTTGACTATACCAAAGGACTTAAATACCGTTTGGATGCATTTGAAGAGTTCCTGGAACGTTTTCCGGAGTGGCAGGAAAAAGTGGTTTTTATTTTGAATATTATCCCTTCACGTGATGTAATACAGGCTTATGCCCAGCGGCGAAGAGAAATAGAGGAAAAGGTGAGTTATATTAACGGCGAATATTCAACGCTTCACTGGCAACCCCTGATTTATCGTTACAATCATCTGGCTTTTGATGAAATGTGTGCCTTATACCAAACTGCTGATGTAGCCCTCATAACACCGCTCCGTGACGGTATGAACCTGGTGTCGAAGGAATATATAGCAAGTTGCCTTGACAAAGGTGTTTTGGTTTTGAGTGAGCTTACCGGTGCAGCCAGTGAACTTAATGAAGCAATATTGGTAAACCCAACTGATTCCGCTGAAGTAGCAGAGGCGATCAATGAAGCGCTTTGTATGCCTTTGGTAGAACAGCGGTCACGCTTAAGCTATATGCAACGCCGGCTTTCTACATATAATGTCGTCAAGTGGATCAATGATTTTTTGCAGGTATTAAATGCCACCAAAGATGAGCAGGAAAAGCTAAAGGTTAATATTTTAGATAATAAAACAATTACGGGTATTATAAGTGATTTTACATCGGTACACAAAAGATGTATTCTCCTTGATTATGATGGTACTCTGGCTCCTTTCCAGAGGCTTCCATCGCTGGCTGTGCCTGGTACAGATTTGTTGCAATTGTTGGTTCAGTTATCAGCAGATGAAAAAAATGAGGTTGTCGTTATAAGCGGACGGGATGCAGATATCCTCTCTAAATGGTTAGGGCATTTGCCATTGAACATGGTAGCCGAACACGGGGCTTGTATAAAATACAAAGGAGGAGACTGGGTACAGCAGGTGTCAGTTTCACCGGGATGGAAAGAACAGATACGACCATTGCTTGAATTATTTGTTACCCGTTGTGTTGGTTCGTTCATAGAAGAGAAGAAAAACACCCTCGCCTGGCATTACCGCAATACACATCCCGACCTGGGGTTTATCCGCTCACGTGAATTACGAAACAGCCTTCAGCAATTAACGACCAATACACCATTGCAGGTGATAGATGGGAACAAAGTATTGGAAGTAAGGTTGATGGGGATTGATAAAGGTGCTACTGCTAAAAAAATGTTTGATCATTTCAGTCCTGATTTCACTTTGTGCATTGGTGATGACACTACAGATGAAGACATGTTCAAAGTATTGAGAGAGGTTGCTTATACAATAAAAATTGGTAGCGGAAATACTGCAGCGAAATATACCATGCTTTCACAAAATCATGTTTTACCTTTTTTGCGCAAATTTGTAGTTTCTGTAAGAAAGGAAAAATATGGCTATTCACAAGTATGATCTCGGCATCATCGGCAATTGTGCTTATCTCGCTTACATTGATAAGCAGGCAGATATAAAGTGGCTTTGCCTGCCCCGTTTTGACAGTAGTTTTATTTTTGGCTCCCTGCTGGATGAGGAAAAGGGTGGACATTTTTTTATCCAGCCTGCTGCTGAAAATTATGAAAGTCTTCAGTACTATATCCCTAATACAAATGTGCTTTGCACAGAATTTAATGCACCCGATGGACGATTCCGCATATTTGATATAGCGCCAAGGATGACCATACATGAACGGCAATTCAAACCACTAATGCTGGTGCGGAAGATAGAGCTGATGAGTGGTGATCCGAGCATTAAAGTAGTTTGTGACCCAAGAGGTAATTATGGTAAAACAATTCCAGAAATTGTTACCGGCAGTAATCATATTGGTTATCTGGGTCTTGATAAACAGGTAAGGATAACTACAGACATTTCTATTAATTATATATTACAAAAACAACCTTTTGTTTTAGATCAGACAAAGTATATTGTATTTACTTATGGAGAGCCTTTGGAAGCGCCGTTGAGGGAAACAGCGGAAGATTTCATGCATCAAACGGTGCGGTACTGGCAGGGGTGGGTCAAAAATTGTTATGTTCCGAATATTTACCAGGAGCAGATTATACGTTCTGCATTAATTCTGAAAATGCACCAGTATGAAGATACAGGAGGCATTATTGCATCCGGCACTACCAGCCTTCCCGAGTATCATGACAGTACGAGAAACTGGGATTATAGATATTGTTGGTTTAGGGATGCTTATTATACACTAAAGGCATTTAACCAGATCGGGCATTTTGAAGAACTGGAAAAATATTTTGACTTTATTCAAAATATCATTCGTAATACTACAGATGTGTTACAGCCTCTTTATTCTATTACCGGTGAAAAAGAATTAAATGAAATAGAACTGGACCTGGCAGGTTACCGGGGGAATAAGCCAGTACGCATAGGTAATAAAGCATATGTACAAATACAAAACGATGTTTATGGCCAGGTGCTTGTGAGCCTGCTCCCACTATACATAGACAAACGGTTGACCTTTGCAAAGAAGAACAGCTACAATAAAATCATTCCCTGGCTGCTCGATGGTATTGAAAGGACCATGCATGCTGAAGATGCAGGTTTATGGGAATTTCGAAACAGCAAATATATATTCACCTATACTATGATGTTTCATTGGGCAGGTACAAAAGCTGCCTATAAAATTGCAAAGTCTTTTGATGATGCAGTGATAATGAATAAGGCTCAGGCCCTCAATACAGAAGCGTCGCTCAATCTTGAAAAGTGCTGGGATGCACAAAGAGGATGTTATACCCAGGCAATAGGCACAGCCAACCTGGATGCCAGCACCCTGAAGCTGATCACGATGAATTATTTAAGTCATGACGACCCGAAGGCTAAATCGCATATCGAACAATTAGAAAAAGAATTATTGGCAGATCATGGTCTCTTTTACAGGTATAAACATTACGATGATTTTGGTGTACCGGAAACTACTTTTTTGGTATGTGCTTTCTGGTATATAGATGCGCTTGCCTGTGTAGGGAGAATTGATGATGCTATGGCGATATTGGATAAGGTGCAGGGTTTCAGCAATCATTTAGGCATTTTTAGTGAAGACGTGGCGCTTGATGGGTCACAATGGGGCAACTTTCCACAAACCTACAGTCACGTAGGTATGATCAATGCTGCCTTCAGGATAGCACGTAAGATAGATACACCTGAGTTTTTATGACCTTTTCATTCACTCAGTAGGATTGTTCATTATCTGCTGGGCAATTTCTTTTTTCAGGTTTACTTCTTCAAGGTTGGACGGGCTTTTGACATCATACACAGGTTTCCCGATATGAATGTGGTTCTGCAAAATGGTGAAGTGCTCGCCAGTTATATCTTGCAATATAGCATCATCAACAAATACAGAATATACATTTACAAATTCTAATGGAGTCATGCTCAGATCAATGGTTTCCACTTTATAAGATACAGAATAACCTTCTCCCTTGTACCGAATGCGAACTTTCTTCATAATTTATTTATTGTAAATAAATAATAGGAAAAACCAATATTGAATCAGATCGAAGATGTATGCAACGATAATGCCATGGCAAATGAAAATTATAGGATTATCATATTTATATAATTTATTCAATCCGGAATGGGTAGGAGTTTAAAATATTTCAATTAAATTATCAGTTTTGGTTTGACCAAACCGTTCAATAAAATAAGCATGATGTTTGATGCACATTCAAAATAAAGGGTGGCCATGACGTTGTTTGATTTCCGCAATTTACCAGACACTGTGCAAATAGATATACTTTATTCTGAAGGGATTTATGTAGGTAAAAGAAAGCATGGTGCTTCAATAGTTGTTTTATACCAGCTTGAAAGTTTTTATGTGGAAGTATTTTATACTAAATATCGCCGCTACATCCGCAACATCAATTGTTTTCAGTCTACTGCTTTTTTAAATCCGTATCTTGAACTAATTGATGTAGACGAGATAATCCAAGTTCGTTAGTTCAAAGCTTAGCTTAAATTTGTTCCCAGCCATCATTTTATGACAAAGTCTATTGTTGCCAAAAATCTAATTATTTATGCAGACGATGACCCCGATGATCTGCAATTGGTTCTCGATTCATTTTCGCAATTTACCACAGATGTAGAGGTTATTACTTTTCCTGATGGTGTACAGGCTTTATTTTACCTGCAAAATCTACCAGATCTTGAGCGGGAGCCCTGCCTTATTATTTTAGATATCAATATGCCCCGCCTTAATGGTAAAGAAGCTTTAATAGAATTAAGAAAAACAAAGCGATTTCAGGAAGTGCCCGTAGTGTTGTTCACTACCTCTTCTTTACAGCTTGACAAATCTTTTGCTGAGCGCTACAAGGCAGGGTTTCTTACGAAGCCAATAGACATCAGGCAAATGGAAATTATTACAGATCAGTTTATCAGGCATTGCAGGGATGAAATCCGGAAAAAAATTAAAAAAGAAAAAAATTAAATCCTTCCACCATTTCTTTTGGATATAAGATGCAATCTAAGCTCAGCTTGTGTCAAAGTGCATTGATATCATAAGAAAATTAATTTTGGCTTAAAATTTTCAGGATAATTTTTAAATTTATATATGGAGAAAGATAAAAACCCCGGTACTGTAGAACCTCAGCAAAATCTATCACCATTTACCCAGGTAAATGAGCAGCCTGCTACCCCAGGCAGCCCTGAAAGCACTGAACGTGAGGAATTACATGAAGAAGAATCAACTGCAGAACAACAGCATAAAGAAGCTTTGACGGAGAGGGATTAATAGTTATATTCTTAAGCTTAAATTTATTTATAGCTATCAGGCAGCATGGGCCTGGGCTACAATGTCATCCAGTGATATGCCTAAATGGCTTTCATCATATATACACTGCCGGTCTTTGATAACTAATACCTGTGGCGACTCGTGGTTAACGCCGAAAGTTTGAGCGATCTTATTAGATAGATTTCGAAAGGAGATCAGGTCTAAATAATAAAAATCTATATTATCCGGCATGTTGCTTTTTTTCAGCCTATGCAAAGCCACAGAACTGATCGAGCACCGGGTACTGTGCTTAAAAATCACCTGTGATTTTACTACTGACTTTTCCAAAATCTCGTTTAACTGGTCTTCACTGGTCAGATCAATCCATTTCATAATAATCAATTTAACTGTTGGCACTGCTTGATTGTTGGTAAGCTGTAGAGGGGCACCCGTATTTGCTCCGGGAAGTAAAGCAGGAAGTTAATGTGATAGTTATAGCGATCAAAAGGGTCAGGGCTGTCAATTTGTGTTTCATAATGCAAATGTGTTGATATAAAACAATTTAATTTGCTGGATATTTTGCAAAGATAAGATTGAAATCTCCAGTATTCAAAGCCCGGACATCCCTGAAAGGCTTTCTCCATTAGCTTTAACTGGACGTTAATATATCATTTTCATATAACTAAGATATTATGAACATTCATTTTATATCAATTGGCGGTAGTGTAATGCATCAGCTCGCTATAGCCTTAAACCGGAAAGGGTACAGGATAACCGGCAGCGATGATGAAATATTTGAGCCTGCTAAAAGCAGCCTTAACAGTGGCGACTCGTGGTTAACGCCGAAAGTTTGAGCGATCTTATTAGATAGATTTCGAAAGGAGATCAGGTCTAAATAATAAAAATCTATATTATCCGGCATGTTGCTTTTTTTCAGCCTATGCAAAGCCACAGAACTGATCGAGCACCGGGTACTGTGCTTAAAAATCACCTGTGATTTTACTACTGACTTTTCCAAAATCTCGTTTAACTGGTCTTCACTGGTCAGATCAATCCATTTCATAATAATCAATTTAACTGTTGGCACTGCTTGATTGTTGGTAAGCTGTAGAGGGGCACCCGTATTTGCTCCGGGAAGTAAAGCAGGAAGTTAATGTGATAGTTATAGCGATCAAAAGGGTCAGGGCTGTCAATTTGTGTTTCATAATGCAAATGTGTTGATATAAAACAATTTAATTTGCTGGATATTTTGCAAAGATAAGATTGAAATCTCCAGTATTCAAAGCCCGGACATCCCTGAAAGGCTTTCTCCATTAGCTTTAACTGGACGTTAATATATCATTTTCATATAACTAAGATATTATGAACATTCATTTTATATCAATTGGCGGTAGTGTAATGCATCAGCTCGCTATAGCCTTAAACCGGAAAGGGTACAGGATAACCGGCAGCGATGATGAAATATTTGAGCCTGCTAAAAGCAGCCTTAACAATGAAGGTTTGTTACCTGAAAAAGTCGGCTGGTTTCCCCAAAATATAAATTCCTCAATTGATGCGATAATACTGGGAATGCATGCAAAAGCTGATAATCCCGAATTGTTAAAGGCAAAAGAATTAAATCTTCCTATTTACTCCTTCCCCGAATACATTTATAAAGAAAGCACAAAGAAAATAAGAATTGTAATTGGGGGCAGCCATGGAAAAACAACTACCACAGCCATGATCATGCATGTGTTGAAGCATTTAGGTAAAGGATTTGACTATCTCGTGGGTGCCCGGCTGGCAGGGTTTGAACAATCCGTAAATATAACCCATGCACCCCTGATCGTGTGCGAGGGTGATGAATATCCGGCAAGTGCCATAGAAAAGCGTCCTAAATTTCATTTTTTATTTCCACATATTGCTGTCATCACGGGCATTGCATGGGATCATATCAATATTTTCCCCACGTTTGAAAACTACCTCGAACAGTTTAAAATTTTTATTGAGAAAATAGAAAAGCAAGGGCATTTGATCTATAATGCTGATGATAAAGTACTGAACAATCTGGTTAGTGATCATAAAAGAAATGATATCTCTTATCATCCATATGGTCTTCCTGTCTATAATATAAAAAACGGAACTACAACCATAGAAATAGAAGGCAAGCAAGGAAGGTTAAATGTATTTGGGGCCCATAATTTATTGAATTTAAATGCCGCATGGAAAGTATGTTCCATCCTTGGCATTACTCCAGTAGAATTTATCAATGCAATAAGTGGTTTCAGGGGAGCATCTAAAAGACTGGAACTGTTAGCCTTTGGTCAGGGTATACACGTTTACCGCGACTTTGCTCATGCTCCATCCAAGGCAAAAGCCACAATTGAAGCTGTGAAAGAGCAATTCCCTGACAAACAGCTGGTGGCAGTTTTTGAATTGCATACATATAGCAGTTTGAATGAAGCATTCATGAACGAATATGCCGGCGTGATGAGCAATGCTGATAAGGGAATAGTGTTCTTCAGTAAGCATGCCTTGGAATTGAAGCGATTACCTGCACTGAATTTTGAAACAATCAAAAAAGGTTTCGCAAAAGAAGCACTCTCTGTATTTGATAAAAAGGCAGATCTTGAAGATTGGTTAAATAAGCAGGATTATACCAACAGTATAGTATTATTTATGAGCTCAGGTAATTACGAAGGTATGGACTTGGATCATATTGCTAAAACTATTACACGAACGGGGTCCATAAATTAATATTGAACCAATTACATTATTTTACCTTTACCGCCCTATCGCAAAAAAGATGTTACAATTAAAAAAGCCCTTAGCATTTATTGATATTGAAGCCACAGGTTCCAATCCTGCACTGGACAGGATTGTAGAGATTGCAATGATCAAATACCTGCCTGATGGCAACCGTTCAGTAAAGCGCAAACTTATTAATCCTCAAATGCCTATTCCACAGGTATGTGTGGCTATTCATGGCATTACAGATGAAATGATAAAAGATGCTTCTTCTTTTAAACAGGCAGCGCATGAAATAAAACAATTTCTTGATGGTTGCGATCTGGCATGTTATAATGCTTATCGATTAGATATACCACTGCTGATAGAAGAATTCATGCGTGCAGAAATAGATTTTGATATGAAAAACCGCAAGATCGTCGATGTACAGAAGATCTTCCATCAAATGGAACAACGTACACTGGTGGCAGCATATAAATTTTATTGCAATAAACTTTTAGAGGGCGCCCATGGTGCCGAGGTAGATGCAGCTGCGACAGCGGAGATACTAACAGCCCAATTGGAACGTTATCCTCAATTAGGTAATAGCGTGGATTCAGTTATCAAAGCAGTAGGTGACGATATCCTTATTGATTTTGCACGAAGATTTATATTTAATGATAAGGGTGAAGAATGTTTCAATTTTGGCAAGCACAAAGGCAAAACAGTTGCTGAAGTGCTTAAAGCAGAACCACAGTATTATGATTGGATGATGAAAGGGGAATTTCCAATGAACACTAAACAAAAACTGACGGAAATTTATACACGATCAATGTTAAAGAAAAAATAGAAGTTTTACCTGCTTGGAGAAAATTGTAATCATACCAACCTATAATGAAAAAGAAAACGTTGAAGCCATTATCAGGGCTATACATGACCTGGAGCAAAATTTTCATGTACTCATCATAGATGATAATTCTCCTGACGGCACTGCAGATATAGTTCGCCACTTGCAATCTATTTATAGCGACACCTTATTTCTTGAAGAACGTAAAGGAAAGTTGGGTTTAGGTACTGCCTATATTTATGGATTCAAATTGGCCCTTACGAAAGGCTATCGTTATATTTTCGAAATGGATGCCGATTTTTCTCACAATCCCAAAGATTTGCCACGGCTTTATCATGCCTGTAAAGAGCAGGGTGGAGACATGGCCATTGGTTCAAGATACGTGAAAGGTGGCGGAGTGGAAAACTGGCCTTCCGACCGGATTGCACTATCAAAAGGAGCATCTTTATATACCCGTTTGATCCTGTGGATGCCCTTAGATGATCCCACAGCAGGTTTTGTTTGTTATAAACGGGAGGTGTTGGAAACCATTAACCTGGATCAGGTACATTTCGTTGGGTATGCTTTCCAGATAGAAATGAAGTTTGCCGCATGGAAGCTTGGATTCCGGATCAAAGAAGTACCCATACTTTTCAAAGATCGAAAACATGGTGAATCTAAAATGAGCAAAGGCATAGTGAAAGAAGGCATCCTTGGGGTTCTCAAACTTCGCTGGTTTAGTTTGTTTACCAATTACCGTCGCCGTGTAAAAAAAGCTTACGGTTAATTTCTCAGGTTTATTTTCGTTTCATGAAGCAAGCCTTGCTGCAGTTGCATGGAGCCGTTTTTTTATGGGGATTTACCGGCGTATTGGGAAGGCTGATCACGCTGAATGAAACAGGGCTGGTATGGTTTAGAATGCTCATTACTGTGGCCAGCCTTTGGTTGTTATTTGGTTTTTTGAAAAAGATCAGAAGACTTCCTGCGCATTCTATGCTCTATATTGGTTTGATTGGAACCATTCAAACATTGCACTGGGTATGTTTTTATGGGAGCATTAAATATGCAAATGTTACTATCGCTCTTACCTGTTTATCCACTTCTGCACTTTTATCTTCTTTGCTTGAGCCTGTAGTATTGAAAAAAAGATTTGATTCATTTGAGATCTTGCTGGGTTGCTTTGCCATTGCCGGTATCCTCATCATTTACAAAACACATATTGAATTTTCTGCCGGTATTATTATCGGGCTGATATCTGCTTGCCTGACAGTAATTGTATCTGTAATGAATAAAAAGATGATTGATAATTATGAACCGCAAAGCATAATGCTGTACCAGCTTACAGGTGGGTTTATCGGTCTTTCTTTTTTAGCACCTGTTTATAATGCCCTGTTTGGTCTGTCATTTTCTTTGCCTGAGAGATGGGATTGGTTATGGCTGTTTATATTAAGCTGGGTGTGTACCATACTCACTTTTTTTCTCTATATCAATTCCCTGAAAAAAGTATCTGCATTCACGATGAATCTTACGCTTACACTTGAACCTATTTATGGAATTGTACTGGCGTTTGTGCTTTTCAAAGAAAATAAACTTTTCAGCGATTGGTTTTATATAGGTTTCGGATTGATTTTTTTCGCAGTAGCTATACATATGTGGCGGTTGCTTCGTCCCATAAATAAAATTTCAGAATAAGGCCATATATTATAATGGTTTGTTCGTGCAAAATCTTGCTAATAGAATTATTACACGCCTTAAAGTTTCTACAAAGCAGTTGAAAAACGAATAATCAATAGTATAACGACATACCTATTCACAACCTGTCAACAAAACTATGCTTATAATTTATAGCCTACTGTCATCACAACATCACCTACAGTAGATTTTACATTTGCATGTGCATAGCGAGCAGTTTCCAACCTATACGGTGTGTGTACATCTTTTTGCATGCTATGTATATAGGTGAAGTCTATAAACATGCCTTTATTGCGATAGCCCAAACCTCCGCTTAAATTTATTTTTCTACCCTTTTCATCATTGATGTTTTTGTATGGATTGCCATAATAAGCAGCACCGGCACGAACCATAATTGTTGTGAATTTTAATTCTCCGCCAACCCTGAAGTTAAATGCTCCTTTATAAGCATTATCAATTGCATTGTTCAAAGTTTTTAAATAAGATTTGGTTTCGGGATCACTACCCTCATTTTCATCTTCATTTTCCTGGAAAGAGGAAGCCTTATAATTTATATATTCAATGTCGGCGGTTAAAAACCCTTTTTGTTTTGTTACATCCTGTATTTCGCGTAATACATATGAAATGCTGCCGATAGCCTTATACGGGGTAATGAGCGTATAGCTAAATTCCGATGCCCCATTGTTTGTATAATCTTTAGAATAGTCAGTCAACAGCCCTTTATATCCTTCTGTATCCGTTGATATTTCAGCTTCATAATTATCTGTGAGGCTGTATATGGTGGGAGAGTGCACGGCCAGTCCCAAACGCCAGTATTCCTGCGGCTTATAGATCATTCCAAGTTTTGCATTTATACCTAAGCCTTTCGTTGTCAGTTCTTCAGTAAAAGATGCAAAGTTGAAATTATTATTTCCATTCTCTGTTGCATCCACTTCATTAAATGCAGCTTTTCGGTTATAATCTAAATAAGGCAGGCTAAGTGAACCGCCAAGCATGAGTTTATCATTCATATTTACTGCCAGCCCAAGCGCTCCTTCATAGATTCCACCGCGGTTGCTGATCTTTTGTTCCTGGAGAAGTCCTGTAGACAACAGTCTGGAGGCAAGGCTATAAAAATCATAACCAGCCCCTCCTGTAGCAAAAGTATCAATCCAGTAGGTATTAAATGCAAGACTGCTGCCGAATGGAAATTTTTCGCCTGCTGTAGTGATATCAATTGGGCGGTTATTACGAATCTCTTCTACAAACTTTTGTGAGAAAGAAGATTCATTATTTAACCCCCGGTATAACAGATCATTCTTAAAATTGGCTGTCGTATTAAATGCAATGCTAAGTGCTGTGTTTTTTATTTTCCCTGATTTATTTCCTGAAGCCCAGATAAAACCTGTAGTGCCAATATCAAATTTTTTATCCTCCTCTTTTTCTGTATGTCCCAGGTAAGAACTTTTATTGCGGCCAAAATGATAGGCAGGGGAGAAAACAATATCGCCGGTTTTGTAAAACCCAAGCCCTGCCGGGTTTACAAATGTTGCTGTCATATCACCGCCCAGCGATCCCATAGCACCACCGATTGCCTGTTGCCTCGCTGTACCACCCGGCACTGTCCAGGTAAAACGTAAGGCATCTGCAGGTTCCTGTGCATATAGAATAGAAACAATGAAGACAGAGGGAATAAAAAGTAAAGTTTTATACATAAAAGTTTTTTTGATGTTTAAATAAAGTCTGACTTAACCACATAATCTTATTTACTTAAATACTTTTTAAAAAATGCAATAAAAAGAGCAATAGAATTCCCTAAGCACAAGAGTGCGACGCAACAGGAGATCAATTAATTTAAATAGCTGATCTACAAATTCAGAAAATTTTACGAATATTAATTTTTTCTTGCAGGTGCATTGGTGCCGCTGCTTTTATTCCCATCACCGGTACTGCCGGAGCTTCTGCTTGCGGGCGATTCCGAATAAGATGGACTGGACTTTGGCGAACTGTAATTATCTGAACCCCTGAATACATTGCGCAGATCATTACCGGTATTACGATTGGAATTGCGTGTTTCGGATGGGCTACTATAATCTCTTGAACGTGTGCCTTTTGATTTTGGATCATAAGCATTGCTCTTAGGATCATCAAATACATGCAGGTTGTAGGTTCGCGGCTTGTTATACACCGGCGACTTTGTATTGACTATCACTGTATTGCTGCCATAAGGACTGTAGTACGAGTTCCAGTATTGATAAGGATTGCAATAACAATTATTATAGAAATTGTATTTACTATAGCTGTATGCATAAGGCTCGTAATAATAATCATCAAGGTAAGACCAACGATTTCTGTTACGAACTTTGATGCGCAGGTAACGGTCGTCTTCATAAGCATAATAGTCATCACCCTTATATCTACGATCGTCTTCTTTATCTACGTGTACATATTCATCCTGAATACGTGCAGGTGAAAAATAAACATCATCCGGCGTTTGCCCTGACTTATAGGCGGTAGTACAACTAACTAAAACAGTTACTAAAGAAAGAAGAAGTAAAAATGATTTCATGGCAGATGTTTTAAAAGTGTTTGAAAGGATGCGTTAATTTTGTTTGCACCAAAATGTTTGCCACCAGAATGTAAATTAATTGTTTCGCTGTTAAACAATTTGTAAATGTACTAAGCTATTAAACTTATGAGTAAAGGAATAACATCAAGAGCACAGGATTATTCGCAATGGTATAATGACCTGGTAATAAAAGGAGGATTGGCCGATTATTCAGCGGTGAGAGGTTGTATGGTAATCAAGCCTTACGGCTATGCTTTATGGGAAAACATGCAGGCTGTATTGGATAAAATGTTCAAAGACACAGGACATGAAAATGCGTATTTTCCATTATTTGTTCCCAAATCATTGTTTGAAGCTGAAGAAACAAATGCAGAGGGTTTCGCAAAAGAATGTGCGGTGGTGACGCATTACCGGCTAAAAGCTGATCCTGATAATAAAGGAAAATTAATAGTGGACCCCGAAGCTAAGCTGGAAGAAGAGCTGGTAGTACGCCCAACCAGCGAAGCTGTTATCTGGAATACTTATAAGGACTGGATTCAATCTTACCGGGATCTGCCGTTACTTATAAATCAATGGGCCAATGTAGTGCGTTGGGAAATGCGTACACGGTTATTTTTACGGACAACAGAATTTCTTTGGCAGGAAGGACACACGGCACATGCTACATCAGAAGAAGCAGTTGAGGAAACAAGGAGAATGCTGGACGTATATGCTGAATTTGTAGAAGACTATATGGCATTGCCTGTAATAAAGGGTATAAAATCACCTGCTGAAAGATTTGCTGGTGCAGAAGACACTTATTGCATAGAGGCGCTGATGCAGGATGGTAAAGCATTGCAGGCGGGCACTTCGCATTTCCTGGGACAGAATTTTGCAAAAGCTTTTGATGTGAAGTTTCTTACTAAAGAAAACAAACTGGATTATGTGTGGGCTACGAGCTGGGGTGTGAGCACAAGGTTGATCGGCGCCCTGGTAATGGCTCATAGTGATGATGAAGGGTTGATGCTGCCTCCAAAAATAGCACCTGTGCAGGTTGTAATTGTTCCCATTTACAAAGGCGATGATCAAAAAGTTGAATTAGGCGCAAAGGCAACGGAGCTTATTCAAAAATTAAAAACACTTGGTATTCGGGTAAAATATGATGATAATGACAACAACCGTCCCGGATGGAAATTTGCAGAATATGAATTAAAAGGTGTGCCGGTACGTGTTACTCTCGGAGCCCGTGATTTGCAAAACGGACAGGTGGAAATAGCACGGCGTGATACAAAAACAAAAGAATCAATTTCTATAGAAAATATAGTGACACATATACAACAATTGCTGACAGACATACAACAGAATATGTACAACAAAGCAAAAAGCTACAGACAGGAGCATACTACGGTTGTTGATAGCTGGGATGATTTTGAAAAAACACTGAATGGGAAAGGAGGGTTTGTAGCTGCTCACTGGGATGGTACAGCAGAAACAGAAACAATTATAAAAGATAAAACTAAAGCCACCATCCGTTGTATTCCTTTGAACAATAAAAAAGAAGAAGGAAAATGCATTTTGACAGGAAAGCCTTCTTGGCAAAGGGTGTTATTCGCTCATGCTTATTAGGGCCTGAATTGTGTAAAATTGTTATTTAAAACTTGCACAGCTAAACAGCTAAGCCTAATTTTACCATTACCAAACCAACTTCTATATCATGGAACAAACACAAACCGATTCACTTTTCAGTCTTTCAATTGACCCCGTAACCAAGGCTCATTTACATGAAACAGCAAAATGGGGCCGTTTTCTTGCAATTGTAGGTTTTATTTTTCTTGTACTAATGATTGTCGGGGGTATTTTTCTTTCAACAATTATGGCAAGTACTATGGGCGGAATGGATGCTACAGGAATGGGGAGTAATTATTTTGCAGGTTTTGGTGTGGGGATGGCTGTTTTATACATCATACTTGCTGTTATATGGTTCTTCCCTTTATTGTTTTTGCTTCGCTTTTCTAACAGAATGCGTACGGCGCTTGCCGGGAACGATCAGCAAGCTTTGAACGTGGCATTTCAAAACCTTAAGATTTGTTTTCGCTATGTAGGGATTATTACCATTATCATTTTAGCGATCTATGCAATTGCTGTTGTTTTTGGCATAATGGGAGCAGCTATGTTCTCATAAGATAATTGAAAAAGCATACCGGATGTTTTACACTTTTAATTAGCTGATAAATAATTATAGTCTTTGAGTAAGATTTCGAGGAAATCAAAGTCCGGAATATCGGTTTCTATATGTAGATGTGCTTTTATCTTATCGGCAGCTCTTTCTGCCAGGGTATAATCATTATATTTTTTAGCGGAATCCAAAATACCCTTTAAAGCATTTATATCCTTATCACTTAAGCTCATCACCTGGGGGAAGGCGGGTGTATAATTTTCCTTTAAAGGCAGGAAAATTGTATCATGTAAATCGGCAGTTTGATTTTTATTAATCAGCATCGTATGGGCGAGCATGTCACCTAATCGTTGATTCTTTTTACTTGAATTGACAAGTATTATATCTGTAAGCAATAAACAAAATGCCGCAGCTACCTGCCAGAAAAACTGCGGATTGCTACTGGCTGCAGCAGGAGCATAAAGAGCTATCACTACGATCATATAATCTGAGGTCCGGATAAGCCATCGTATAATATACTGACTCAGGGAGGGGCTTCCGCCATTTTCATTGACTACCTGTAAACCCATAATTCTTTTTCCAACACTCTGGCCATGCATAAATACCTCACAGACCAAATGATAAGTGAGTACCGGTAAAATGAATATCATGATGATGGCCCAGATATTTTCTCCTTTGCCATTGACAGTATTAACAGAAATAAATTCCAGTGTTTTGAAACCAAAAAAACAATAAAAGAGTAATACCACCACATCAAGCAGCCATGCTGCCAGGCGGCGGTGGAAGGAGGCAGCGGTAAACTCGAGCTCAATGTTGAAAATAGTGTTTATACGTATTACAGACATATCATTATTTCAATGTCAAGTTAATACGATTAATAATAATGCGCTAACATTACAAAGCAAAAAAACGCTATTTTACAAGTTATAATTATGCGTATTGCGTGAAGGTTTATTCATAAAGAAAAATAAAGATAGATGGCAAAGGGTAGAGAAAGGTGCAGCCCGTAATGCAGATGAATTGGCAAAAGACTTCACCCAGCTTATTGATGACCTGTCTTATGCAAAAACCTTTTACCCGGCCAGCAGGGTCACTACTTATCTCAATGCTCTTGCCTCCAGGATTTATTTAGGAATTTACAGAAGACGAAAAGAAAAATCAAACAGGCTTATTCGTTTTTTTAAATATGATGTGCCTTTTACAATTGGCAAACATCATTTTATTATTTTGTCTACGTTTCTTGTTTTTCTGCTTTTTTTTGCGGTAGGATTTTTTTCTTCAATACAGGATGAAACATTTGTACGGCAGGTGTTGGGGGATGGCTACGTGGATATGACAGAAAAAAATATTGCTGACGGCAATCCCTTTGATGTGTACGCGGACAGCAATCCATTTTTTATGTGGATACGCATCATGATCAACAATATAATGGTTTCTTTTTCTTTTTTTTTTCGCGGGATTCTTTTTGGTATTCCCAGCATCATTTCACTTGCCAAAGAATCAATTAGATTAGGGGCATTTGAACATATGTTTTATACGAAAGGATTGGGGGGATATGCAGTAATAACTGTATTGTTACACGGTATGTTAGAGTTGACTGCTATCATCATTACTTGCGGAGCTGGTATTATTATGGGAAAAAGTTTTTTATTTCCTGGTACTTATACACGTTTGCATTCTTTAGGCGTGGGTGCTAAAGACGGTGTAAAAATAGTGATCGGGCTGGTGCCTGTTTTTATAACGGCTGCATTTATTGAAGGTTTTATTACCAGGTATTATAAAATGCCGCTGGCTATGAGTATCTCCATTTTAATGCTATGTGGTTCATTTATCATCTGGTATTTTATTGTTTATCCTATCAGTATTCAAAAAGTTGAATTGGAGGAAAAAAGAAATGATGCATAGGTTTTGCTTTCATACAACGTGCATGTGGTGCTGTTGTCTGATACTTATTTTCATAGCAGGAAGTGTAGCAGCACAAAACAGCGACAGTGTTTTTACAAACAACCGCAGTCTGGATTCATCAGGTCAGGATATTGAAAATGGCAAAAGTAATTTTGCAGATGTTAAAGTAGATGATATTTCTCCTGTAGTGGTACGTAAAATAGATAATAAGAAGATTGATGAGTTGCGAAAGGATAAGGCATTTTGGTATGTAAATGAAAAACCCCTCCGAGAAAAAACAAAAGCTGAAACAAAGCCAGTATTGACAAAGATATTTGGATCACCATGGTTTAAAGCGTTGTTGTGGTGTATAATGATCGCCAGCTTAATCGCTATCATCATATGGTTTTTGAGAGCAAGTAATGTAAAGTTGTTTTCTCAACGAAAAACAGCAGTAAATGAATTGCATGATGACATTGAACATGAAAATATTTTTGCGATCAACTTTGATGAAAATATTGCCAGTGCAATCGCAGCTAAAGATTTCCGTTCGGCGATACGCCTCATGTACCTGCAGCTTTTAGTAACAATGGATCAAAAGAACCTGATTAGTTACAAACAGCAAAAAACAAACAGCGATTATCTTTTTCAATTATCGGATACATCTTTTTATAAGCCATTCTTCAATCTGACACGCACTTTTGAATATTCATGGTATGGGCAGTTTGCCATCAATGAAGCAAGGTTTGCAAGTATAAGCAAGGATTTCTCGTTGTTCAAAAACCTGGTAACCAATTGAAAAAATATATCCCCCATATCATTATTAGCATTGCCATTCTTGCATTGGGATTATTTTTGGTGAGCTCAGTGAATAAGCGGCCCCGTAGGATGGATGAAAGGATAAGTTTAAGACAAAAAGACAAAATTCCCTATGGATATTATGCAGTCCGCAACCTATTGCCATCGCTGTTTCCCCGCAGCCCTATTTATTCTGATAAACACTCACCAGGTAATTGGGATTCGATTTCATTTGCTTCCGCTGACCAGGCTGTAATACTCACAGCAGTTTATTTCAATGCTGATGATAATGAACTCAAAGAAATCCTTGAGTTTGTACAGAAAGGCAATTATGTTTTTCTTATAACGAAATCTTTATCCTATAATGCTTCACAATATTTGGGGCTGAACAACAATAATATTTCCACAGAAGGTGGTTTGCTAACTGAAAGTAGCGACAGCCTTGAATTATCATTATCACTTCCACCTTTTGAATATGATCAAAAATATATATACCCGGGCAGGCGTTTTGCAAGCTATTTCACCACCATAGATAGTACAAAAGCTTTGGTGTTGGGGAGAAATGGAACTGGCAAACCTAACTTTATTCAATTGAAGAGTGGCGGGGGAGCGCTGTTTCTACATACGGCTCCATTAGCTTTCAGCAATTATTTCGTTCTCCATAAAAAGAACATCGCTTATTTTGAACAGGCGTTTTCTATAATCCCTGAAAAAGTAAAAAAGGTATTGTGGAATGACTATTATTTAACCAAAAGAAATCTGCCTCAAAAAGAACCAAACTGGCTGAGTGTATTATTCCGGTATGAAGCTTTCAAATGGGCGATGATCACTACTATTGCTGCTATTTTAATATACATTTTTCTGGAAATGCGAAGAAAGCAAAGGATGATTCCGATCAGGACCGTACTTAGAAACGATTCTTTGGATTTTGTGCAAACAATTGGGCGTTTATATTACGACCAGAAAGACCATAAGGATTTAAGTAAAAAAATGTTCGTTTTTTTTATGGATCATATACGCACCCGGTATAAGATTTCTACTGATATACCTGACAGTTCATTTATCAATGCTTTACATATTAAAAGCGGATACGCTTTAAGCGAGGTTAAGAATCTTGTGGACAGTATTGAATATGTAAATAGATCCCGCCAGATAACTGAAAAGGAGGTCATAAAATTTTACGAGCAATTGGAAATGTTTTATCAAAACACCTGAGATGGAGGAAGAATTATTTGAACAAAGAACTGACCTGGCACAATTGAATGAAGGGGTGACAGCCATACGCCGGCAAATAAAAAAAATTATAGTAGGCCAGGATGAAATAGTGAAATTGATCATCACTGCTCTTTTAGCTGATGGGCATGTGTTGATGGAGGGAGTTCCGGGGGTAGCTAAAACATTAATGGCCAAATTAACAGCACGAAGCCTTGATGTGGGCTTTTCACGAATACAGTTCACCCCGGATCTGATGCCATCGGACGTATTGGGTACACCTGTGTTCAATCCACGAGAAGGAACGTTCGATTTTAAGCGTGGTCCGTTATTTAGCAATATCGTGCTGATAGATGAGATTAACCGTGCACCGGCCAAGACCCAATCTGCACTTTTTGAAGCTATGGAGGAACGGCAGATCACTATCGATGGCAAGACATATCCCATGAAGCCTCCATTTATGGTTATTGCTACGCAAAATCCAATAGAACAGGAAGGTACGTACCGATTGCCTGAAGCACAGCTGGACCGGTTTTTATTTAAGATAGTGGTTCCATATCCTTCTGAGGATGAGGAACTCGAGATCCTGCAACAGTTTCATCAAATGGCCGGTGTGGATATTTTCAGTTCCATTCAACCTGTAATAAAAGTAGAACAAATTGCAAGCATCCGGCAACAGGTAAAATCATTGATCATCGATGAAAAGCTGCTCCATTTTATTGCAGGTCTGGTTCATCAAACCCGTAATCATAAGTCTATTTATTTAGGCGGATCGCCCAGGGCTTCGCTTGCAATAATGAATGCTTCAAAAGCCATGGCTGCTATCAACGGAAGAGATTTTGTGACGCCGGAAGATATTCTTGAAGTAACATACCCGGTACTGCGACACCGTATCATTTTATCGCCGGATAAAGAAATGGAGGGCATTAGTGAAGATGCTGTTATCAAACAGATAGTACAAACTATGGATATACCAAGATGAGGCCGGCCAATGCATTCATAGATTTTGCGAAAAGCTCTTCTTTTTTTCTGAACAATATTGTTTACCTAACCCTGTTTATTGCGTCTGCATTCTTTGTTATCAGTTATTTTATACCCCCATTTTTTTTACTGGGACTATTGCTCATTGTCGCAGCAGGTATAGGGATCGTTACAGATACATTTCTATTATACCATAAAAATGAAGGGATAAATGCGCACAGAAAATTACAGGACCGGTTCAGTAATGGCGATGATAATATGATAGAGATAGAATTAAAAAACAATTATGGTTTCAATATAAAATGTACACTGATAGATGAATTGCCTGAACAGTTTCAGGACCGTGACTGGAAAAGGAAAATAGAAATACAGGCACAAAGTAAAAATTTGGTGGAATATATATTGCATCCGTTGCAACGCGGTGAATATCATTTTGGCTGTATCAATGTCTTTGTTTGCAGCCCGTTAAGAATCGTGCAAAGGAGGTATTCATTTCAACAGCAACAGATCATTAAAGTATATCCTGCCTATATACAGATGCGCCGCTACCAATTGCTTGCCACAGCCCACAGGCTGCAGGAAGCAGGAGTGAAACGAATTCGACGGCTTGGTCACAGTTTGGAATTTGAACAAATAAAGGAATATGTGAGAGGTGATGATTACCGCACAATAAACTGGAAGGCAACCGCACGCCGGAGCGACCTGATGGTCAATAATTATACTGATGAACGCAGCCAGGAAATTTACTGTGTCATCAATAAGGGAAGAATAATGAAAATGCCCTTTGGGGGTATGAGTTTACTGGATTATTCAATTAATGCAGCACTTGTATTAAGTAATATAGCGCTAATGAGGCAGGACAAAGCGGGACTTATCAGTTTTGCAGAAAATTTAGATACTTTTTTACCTGCCGGTAAAAAGCGGGGGCAATTAAATAAAATTTTAGAAAGCCTTTATAAACAGTCTACAAATTTTTTGGAACAGGATTTTGAAAAATTATTTTCAGCTATCCGCAATCGCATTAATCATAGAAGCCTGATTATTTTATTTACCAACTTCGAATCTTTAGAAACCCTTCAGCGTGACCTGCCTTCATTAAAAAGAATAGCACACTATCACTTGTTAATGGTTGTATTTTTTGAGAATACGGAATTAAAAAAACTTATTGATGGCAAAGCCATATCAGTGGAAGATATTTATATAAAAACGATTGCTGAAAAATATAATCATGAAAAAAAATTGATGGAAAAAGAGTTGCAAAAACATGGTATTATAGCCCTACTTACCAGTCCTCAGAATTTAACTGTAAATGCTATTAACAAATACCTTGAGTTGAAGAACAGGCAATCCATTTAATTATTGAATAATTTGTTTTTGAGCTTAGGTTTGTGTTATTATATGAATCCGGAAGGAAATATTTTCGAGCGGGGAAAGGTCTTACTGATCAACAAACCTTTGTACTGGACATCCTTTGATGCGGTAAGAAAAATAAGGTATATCACTAAAACAAAAAAAGTCGGGCATGCAGGCACCCTCGACCCTCTTGCTACCGGCCTGCTAATCATCTGCACAGGAAAATTTACAAAAAAGATAAACGAGTTTATGGCACAGGAAAAGGAATATGAAGGTATAATCACACTTGGTGCTACTACTCCTACTTTTGACCTGGAAAGCGAACCTGAAAATTTTGCAACAGTTAAAGATTATACAACCGAACAATTAGCAGAAACAGCACAATCCTTTACAGGCTACATCAGCCAGGTGCCCCCCATACATTCTGCCATAAAAAAAGATGGTAAAAGAGTGTATGAACTGGCCAGAAGAGGCATCGATGTGAAATTAGAGGCACGTCAAATTCACATTTCTGAATTTCATATAACCAAAGGGGCTATGCACGATGTGCATTTCAAAGTTGTCTGTTCCACCGGTACCTATATACGTAGCCTGGCAAATGATTTTGGAAAACTGTTAGGTTGTGGAGGATACTTAAGCTCGCTCAGCCGTACCCGGATAGGGGCCTTTGTTTTAAGTGATGCAGAAACTATAGAATCTTTTGAAGAACGGTATAAAAATCAAAATGGATAAGTAACTCCTAATTGCAATTGCCCGCTTCCGATACTTCTTTCAGGAAAAAATTTATTTTGTTTTGAAAGTTCTGCGGGGCTGGGATCTTTTAATTTATAAGCCCAATCAAGCCTCACCAGAAACAATCCAAAATCTATACGCAGACCAGTGCCGGCACCGATAGCAAGGTCTCTCCATAAATTTTGAAATTTAAATTGCCCTTCAGGAAAATCATTATTTCTGCGCAGGTACCAGATGTTTCCCATATCAGTGAAAAGCACACTATTGAGTTTTACACCTGCAACTTCACCTACAAAAAACCTATATTCTGCGTTTAATTCCAGTTGCAGGTCTCCAAAACGGTCAGGCGCCTCTGTTCTTGCGAAGGATTTGACAGTCGATCCGGGACCAAGTTTACGTAAGGCCCATGCACGCATACTATTAGCTCCGCCAGCAAAATAAGCCTTGAAAAACGGCAAATACAAATTACTCGAATCTGTTGAAAACATGGGCATAGCCCTTCCTACACCGCCAAATATCCTCCATGCAAAAGCTGTACGCCTGATGGTATAGGTTTGCCTGAAGTCAGCATCAAGTTTTATAAAACGGTAAAGATTACTATCTAAAAATTTAGAATTGATCAGGCTGGTAGCAATCCCTGATGCTTCCACATTGAATCGGGCACTGTTGGTTACAGCTTTTTTGCTCTTATTGATTACCAGCCCGGCTATGACGGAGGATACAAAACCATCATTAAAAATATACCTGAATGATGCGTTTCCTTGTATCAGGGCAATAAGATCGGGCCCACGCTGAAGAAAAGTATATTCAATATTGGGCAGTCGTAATGATAACTGTTTGTTTTTCCAATTGAATTTATACCCCCACGATCCATTGATCGTCAATAACTCCAGGAAATCCAGGCGATTGATATAATTGGCATTAAAGGCCAGTGAAGTTTGAAAACTTTCTCTTAGCTGGGTTGAAATAAATTTAAACCTTGGTATGGCTCTGGGGAAAGTAATGGAATGACTAAAAGATAATTGTCTTGTTTGGGCAAATTCTTTCGGATTTAATTCTGTTCCCAAGCGGAAGCTTGTATTGGCCTGGTTTGCAGCCCTGGCAAAATTTCGATTCTGTAAACTTACACTCAGCCCGATAAGGTTTCCCTGCGTTAATATAGCGCCCCAGTTTTGACTGCTTTCAATATTACCTTCAAAAATATATTTGGCAGCAGGTGTAAGCTTTACTGTAAAATCTACTGTATCAGAATCAGTGCGGGGAACCTGGTCAATATTTACAAGACGCCAGGCTCCTAAAGAATTAAACCGGTTTAATGTGCGCAGGTAATTGCGTTGTCTGTACAGATCTCCACGGTGCAAAAAAATATTTTCCAATAATATCCTTGTTTTGAACAGAGAATGATAAGATACAATTTTTGTACTCCCTGCCATACGTGTAACAGGTATGTACAATGCAGTATCGGGTGATAGGTCAGGATAAATGGTGACAGTACCGACGTGATACCGTATTAGGTGAGCAGAATCTGCAGTGGTTCTCAGGCGCACTTCTATATCTGCTGTTGGATTTTCCCTCCGTGCCCTCAATGCTTCCAATTGCTGGGCCTGTTCTATTGGGTCTATAGTTGGCCGCAGCAATGCGAGTCCTACAGTATCCCATACAGCGAGCAGTTTATCAAATGAAAAACGAAGGAAACCATTATTGCGGTAAGTATCCGTAAGCCTGTCAAATTCTGCAGAGATCAATGGCTTTGCAAATGGCTGCCCCTTTTTTAATAGCGATTCTCCTAATGATGCTTCTGTTATTTTTTGCAAACTATCATGCTGCATGTTGTAGGAAATAGAATCAATTCGAATGAGCTTACCCGGCGTTACTCGAAAATTGACATATGTCCGGAACTGATCATCACTGATCTGCAGGCTCGTATCATATGTAATGGTATCTCTGTAATAACCCAATGAGTTCAATAATGCCCTCATAAATATTACAGATTTGTCTGCATTGAGACTATCGTACAGCGGTGGTCTTTTCAATTCAGAATATAATAGCCGGGGGCCTTTTTCCCATCCTATCAATTTGCGAACCCGTCTTACCTGTATGCTGTCGTGCATTTGCTCCTGCAGGCGACTTGTCAATTGCTTTCTTTCGTCTGTTGTCAGGTTGCCCATTAATTCAACAGGCGTTTCATAAACAAAGGGTTTTTGAGAAGGATAATCTTTAACTACGGAGCAGGAAATAAAAAAGGTGGCAAGGACAGCGAACAGAGCTATATTTTTGATACGGGTTGATGCCATTGCTGCCAATACATTCATATTAATACTGCCATTGCTATGCTTAGTAAAAAGGTGATCAAAGATATTCAAAGTTTAGGCCTAAAAAAAAGCAGGGAACAAACCGGTAAATTTATTGCTGAAGGACCAAAGATTGTAAATGAAATCATTGCATTAATACCCGGTCAGATTGAAAGTGTATATAGCACAAAAGAGTGGAAGGCTGAACATGATGTAAAAGAAATACCATTCCACGAGGTAACAGACGAGGAACTGCAACGTATTTCTCAATTGCAAAATGCACATAGTGTATTGGCGGTCGTAAAACAATTTGTGCAGCATGAACCTGAAGTGCAGGAAAGTTTTTGCCTGTATCTTGATACAATTCAGGATCCTGGCAATTTCGGCACATTGATCAGGATTTGCGATTGGTTTGGCATTAAAAATATTATCTGCAACGAAGGCTGTGCCGACTTCTACAATCCAAAAGTGGTTCAATCCTCCATGGGAAGTATTATCCGTGTGCAGGTATGGTACGACAATAAAAATGAATGGCTGAAAAAACAAAAAACAAAAATAATAGCAGCTACCCTGGCTGGACGATCTGTTTATAATTTTGAAAAAACAAAAACAGGCGTATTAATTATCGGGAATGAATCTAGGGGGCTAAATGACGGGTTGTTGAAATTGACTACTGACCAAGTAGCCATTCCACGGCTAGGAGGCGCAGAGTCGCTGAATGCTGCCGTTGCAACAGGTATTATTTTTTCTCACCTTTTATCTCAATGAAAACGAAGGGCCTTGATCGGTTCTATTTTCCTGACGAGAAAGGAAGGTATCAACAGCACCAGCAAAGAGATGACCAGCGTACCGCCAACCACCAACAGCACCTGCATGGGATCAATCCTTACCGCTGCAGTGTTCATATAATATTCCGCTTCCTTCAAACGCACAAAACCAGTTTCCATTTGCAGCCACAGCAGCAGTATGCTGATGACTGTTCCGAGAAAAATACCAACAAAGGTGATGAGTGCAGAGTGATGCAAAAAAATCTTTTGAATAGTCCAGTTAGTAGCACCTATTGCTTTTAAAATGCCAATCATACGAACTCTTTCCAGCACAAGGATGATAAGGCAGGTAATAAAATTGATAATGGCAATAATGGCAACAATTGCAATGAGTATCCGTCCATTATAACTGATTATGTTTAACCAATCGAAAATCTCAGGATAAATTTCTTTTACTGTTTTGGTTTCCCACAACATAGGAAAACCTTCAATTTCATAAATGTCATTGCTTGCGGCAGTCATTTTTTGAAAATCATTTAAAAAAATTTCATAGCCGCCAATTTCGTTTTCTTTCCATCCGTTGAGCCTGCGGATCAACTTGATATCTCCCAGCGCAAAGGCCTTATCGTAGTGATCTATGCCTGTTTTATAAATGCCTACTACCGTTACACGATCGGGGCGCAATGAACCGTCGCTGCGTAAAAAATAAATAAAAGGCCTGTCACCTGTTTTTAGATTCAACTGGTTAGCAGAATAAGCAGACAGGACTATTTCCCTTGTATAAGTACTATCGTTAAAATTGACCCATCTTCCTGACTGTAAAAATTCGCTTAAATGTGTAAAGCTTTCCTTTTGTTCAAAACCTTTCAACAACAATCCGTCTATCTCATCATTTGTTTTAATGAAAAAACTTTTTGTTGCAAAGGAATGAATAGACCTGACTTGCGGCAGGTTATTTACTTTTTTTTGTATTGTGTTATCCGAAGTTATGGGCTCTTCTTCGGCAATGGCATTTTTCATAGGCTGCCGGTATTGTATACGCACATGACCAGAGAATGAAAATACCTTGTTGCTGACGGTTTCCCTGAAGCCATTTACAAACGATAGGGTAATGATCATAGTGGCTACACTGATAATGGTAGCAACAATCGATAAACGGATGATAAACCTGGAAAAGGTTTTTTGCCGGTTAAAAGCGATACGACTTGCTATAAACGAGGAAATGTTCACAAGAAAAAGTTATACCTATGCGCAACATACGAAAATATATCTCTTTTTTTAACGCATGTAAATTAAGTCGGTTTAGAAAAAACGTAATTTGTATTATGAATTGTTTTGTTTATTCTACCATTTTTTCAATACTGGTGGGCTGTAAGACGGTAGGACATACGCAAGTAGGATCGATGATAGTAAACGATAATATCAAAACAGTTAAACTATACAAGGCGGGAGACCAGACATCTTTTCCAATAATTTCTCTGGGAAGCAATGAAGCGCTTGAGCTGCATTTTGATGACCTTGATGCGAATATGAAAAATTACTATTATAGTTTTCAATTGTGCAACCGCGACTGGTCACCTGCCATTTTGCATTCGTTTGAATATATAAAAGGCTTCCAGTCAGTACGCATTACTAATTATCGCCCATCGTCCCTGAGCAGTACCCGTTATATACACTACCAGGCGGTTGTTCCTGATCGTAATTCTTACCCAAATAAATCAGGAAATTATTTGTTGAAAGTTTTTTTAAATAATGATACTACCAGGCTTGTTTTTACAAAACGTTTTGTGGTTGTAGATAATAAAACTGCAGTAGCAGCACAATTACAACAACCTTTTAATTCACAATATTTCAGGTCGCACCAGAAATTACAGATTGGGGTAACCACTGATAACCGGATACAGGTATTCAGCCCTCAGGATCTCAAAATAGTTGTATTACAAAATAATAACTGGACGACATCATTATTTATTGACCGTCCCACGGTGTACCGCGGCAATTATTATGAATACAGCGATGAATCAATAACATCATTGCCTGCCGGAAAAGAATGGCGATGGATAGACCTGCGTAGTCTTCGCCTGATGAGCGATCGCATGGAGAGTATAAATACGAAGGGCGATACTACCAAAGTATATGTAAAAAGAGAAGGTTCACGAAATGGGCAGGTGTATGTATATTATCGTGATCTTAATGGCAGCTATACCATAGAAACAATGGAAAATGTAAACCCTTTCTGGCAAGGTGAGTACGGGTTAGTGCATTTTACTTATATGCCCCCAGGTAACAAGGCATTTGAAGGCCGTGACGTTCACCTCTTTGGAGAATTGACAGACTATTCTTCAGGAGGGATAGGAAAAATGGAATACAATAATGAAACCGGAGCGTATGAAAAAACAATGTTTTTGAAACAGGCATAGATCACTACGATAAGGCCTTTGCGCTGGG
>MWVW01000038.1_pt1 | contig 30431 bp, 18 predicted proteins | sample 1047191 | NCBI WGS metagenome assembly MWVW01 (sample SAMN06349985, study PRJNA376086) | soil metagenome | isolation source: MtG22-5 sample Antarctic (ecotone) | place: Antarctica
TATCATGTTTGTAAATATAACCGGTGAGTATTATGCCATCAAGCTGAAACAATTTACTGATAATATGCAGGACAGGATTGAAGAATTAAAATAAATTACACGGGCAGATATTGTGGGTGCACCGGAAAGAGAAATACAGGTAAATGTTGACCCATATAAAATGCAGGTTGCCAAAGTTTCTTTTACGGATATTGAAAATGCCATCAGCCGTGAAAACAATGACATTAGTGGTGGACAGATTGAAGTAGGCAATATGAAGCGGACGCTTCGTGTGAAAGGACAATTTATTTCTGCGTTGGATATGCAGAATATCGTAGTGAAAAATATCGAAGGAGCGCCGATCTACCTGCGGGATATTGCTGATCTAAGAGATACTGTAAAAGAAAAAGAAAGCTATGCAAGGTTAGATGGGAAACCGGTAATAACACTCAACATTGTAAAGCGTTCAGGTGAAAACCTTATCAATGCTGCTGATAATGTAAAAGCTGTAGTAGCAGATATGCGTGAGAAGCAGGAAATTCCGCCGGATCTTCGGGTTGATTTTACCGGCGATCAAAGTGTGAAAACTAAAACTTCTTTCAATGAATTGGTAAATACAATTATCATTGGTTTTGTACTGGTGCTGCTTGTGCTAATGTTTTTCATGGGTGTAACCAATGCTTTTTTTGTAGCCCTGTCAGTACCGCTCAGTGTGTTTGTTGCGTTTCTTTTTTTACCTATTGCCGATTTTATAATAGGCAGTCCTGTTACGCTAAATTTCATTGTACTTTTTGCCCTTCTTTTTGGTCTAGGTATTATAGTAGATGATGCTATTGTGGTTATTGAAAACACACATAGAATTTATAAAAATGGCAAAGTACCGATTGTTCGCTCGGCAAAAGAAGCTGCCGGTGAGGTGTGGTTGCCTGTTTTAGCGGGTACATTAACTACGCTGGCTCCATTTTTCCCCCTTCTTTTATGGAAAGGATTGATAGGTAAGTTCATGATCTATTTACCGACGATGCTCATTTTAACATTAGCTGCTTCGCTGATCGTTGCCTTTATTTTCAATCCTGTATTTGCTGTAAGTTTCATGAAGCCGGAAGGTAAAGATCATGAAATGCCCAAACGTCAACTGTTTCGCAAATGGTGGTTTTGGGCTGGTATTGGTTTTGGCTTACTCTTTCATGTTGCCGGATGGCCTGGCTTTGGTAATTTTTTAATTTTTCTTTCCTTACTCGCCATTTTAAATGTTTTTGTATTTCGTGGTATAATTCATGGTTTTCAACACAGGGTTTTACCCTGGTTAATGAGTCACTACGAGAATTTACTGCGCTGGGCACTGCGGGGTAAACGCCCTGTTTGGTTATTAATTAGTTTATTTATTTTATTCCCTGTTTCACTTGGTATGCTGATGCTAAGAGGTAACGGCCAAACCTTCTTCCCGAGTGGTGATCCCAATTTTATTTATGTCTATTTAAAAATGCCAATAGGAACTGATATAGAATATACAGATTCAATCACGCAGGTATTAGAGAAACGAGTTTACAAAGTTTTGGAAAAAGAAAAGCCGGGTACACCGGGATCGATTGTGGAAAGTATTATTGCAAACGTAGCCGTGAGTGCTAATAATCCAAGAGACAATAATAGAAGTGTGCAGCCAAACCTTGGAAGAATACAGGTTTCATTTGTACAATATGAAAAAAGGGATGGCAAAAGAACCAAGCCTTACCTTGATGCAATACGCGGGGAAATGAAAGGAATTGTAGGGGCAGAGATAGCAGTAAACCAGGAAGATGGCGGGCCTCCCACTGAGCCACCTGTAAATGTGGAAGTGATCGGTGATAATTTTGAGTCAATAGCTAAAGTGGCGTATGACCTTAAAAATTATATTGATACAAATAAAGTAGATGGTGTAGAAAGCCTCAACATGGATGTTGATGTAAACAACCCGGAAATTTCGGTTACAGTGGATCGGGAAAAGGCAATGATTGAAGGTATCAGCACAGGCCAGGTTGGTATGGAAATACGCACGGCGGTATTTGGTAAAGAGGTAAGTAAATTGAAAGAAGGAGAAGATGAATACAAAATACAATTACGTTACAACGATCTTATAAGAAATAATATTACAGACCTGATGAATATGCGTGTGACCTTTCGTGATTTCAATACGATGGCCATTAAGCAAATTCCATTAAATGCAATTGCAAGTGTCGATTATACAAACACTTCCGGAGGTATCCGGCGGAAGAATTTGAAGCGAACTATTCAATTGCAATCAAATGTGCTTGATGAAACCCAAACGGCAAATATTAATGCCGACCTGGCATTAAGAATTGATGATTTTAAATCCAAAACAAAAATACCACCTGATGTAACCTTACGGCAAAGCGGCGTTAGTGAACAGCAGGAAGAAACTATAGCCTTTTTAGGAAATTCCCTCCTGATTGCTTTGTTGCTCATCTTCCTGATACTGGTAATGCAGTTTAACTCAATCAGTAAACCCTTTATAGTTTTGACAGAAATATTTTTCTCCGTTATTGGTGTATTAATTGGTTATGCGCTAACCGGGATGACCATTGCCACCATTATGCTGGGTGTAGGTGTAGTAGGCCTTGCCGGTATTGTTGTAAAAAACGGAATTTTATTAATTGAATTTACAGATGAATTGCGTGGACGTGGAATGCGTACCAGGGAAGCTGCCATACAAGCCGGTAAAATTCGTATTATACCTGTATTGTTAACTGCATTGGCCACTATGTTAGGTTTGTTGCCACTGGCAGTGGGTTTGAATATTAATTTTGAAACGTTATTTTCTGAATTAAAACCACATCTATTCTTTGGTGGCGATAGTGTTGTATTTTGGGGACCACTCTCATGGACAATAATTTTTGGTTTGATCTTCGCTTTTTTCTTAACATTGGTAATGGTACCAAGTATGTACCTGATTGCTGAACGTTTAAGAAGACCTATGAGTAAATTTTATGGAACAAAATTCGTAGCCTTGCTTGGTTTTCTTGGCCCATTATTTTTTATCACGGTAGGTATCATGTATGCTGTACGGCGGTTACAGGGCAAACCAGTATGGACAGGAAAATTAAAACCAGCACCTTTAAAACAATTGTAATTATTTTAGGAAGGATATAAAACGTAGAATGGCAGCGGCTTAGATTGAGCCGCTTTTTTTTGGAGTATAGGGGGAGCAATATCCCCACAGCGAAATCTAATAATGTAAAAATACTTATCTGTACAAGGTATATCAACGGAATGCAAAAAAGTAGATATACTAAGATGTTTAATTAATATCGATATTTTTTGCATTATATCTCTACAAAAGGCATGGTACAAAGGATTTTTAATTTATAGTCTGATTTTTGCACCACTGTGACGACTTACATAATATTCTACAGAAAAAACCAATTCATAGAAGATAAACGTAAGTATAAATATTTTCACTCACCCTTAAACAAATTATTTTATGGATCTCCAAAAAGCTGTTCAGACAGACGGCAAGGAAGCATCTTTGCTAGAGAAAAAAATTCATCGCCGGAAGTTCTTTAAATTTTCAAGTGTTGCAGTTGCGTCTGCTGCGTTTATTGCTTCTTGTGATAAAGATGATGATGACAATGACGGTGTCAATTTAGGAAGCGGCGATGTTGGCATATTGAATTATGCTTATGCCCTCGAGCAATTGGAAGCAGCCTTCTATACACAGGTTGTGGCAAACACAGGTTTCAATACAATTTTTACAGTAGATGAACGCACGTTCCTCACCGACATTCGCGATCATGAAATAGCCCATCGTGAATTCTTTAAAACCGCAATTACCGCCGCTGCAGCTTCTTCTATCATACCTGCATTAGAAGTAGATTTTTCGTCAATAAATTTTGGCAGTAAGACCAGCGTACTTGGAACCGCGATGGCATTTGAAGATTTGGGAGTAACTGCTTATAACGGTGCAGGTTACTTGCTTAAAGATGCGAACTACTTATTGTTGGCTGGAAAAATTGTTTCTGTAGAAGCTCGTCATGCTGCTCTTATTCGTGAATTGATCTCCCCTAATACTTTTTTAGGTGACCAGGTAGATGCTGCTTCTGTAAACATTTCCAGAACACCCTCAGAGGTATTGAGCATTGCAGGTACTTATATTAAAACAAAAATCAACGCAAGTAATTTACCAACCGGATAAATTTTAAAACTATGAACATTATAAATATATTAGAAGAAATAGAAAAGGTTGATGGCGATGTCTATGAGCGCTTAAGTCCACGTAGAAAAGCCATGCAACAATTTTATAAATATGGATCAAAAGCCGCTATTGCTGCTATTCCATTAGGGCTTGGCAGCATGTTTAATAAGGCATACGGCCAGGCAGTTCCCGCCGGTGTACTCGCCGTATTGCAATATGCATTGACACTTGAGCATTTTGAATACCGTTTTTATGAAAGGGGATCTACATTAGCCCCAATACCAGCGGGTGCTGATAAAACAGCTATTGATGCTATACGTGATAGTGAACTGAAGCACGTTAATTTTCTTAAGACAGTAATTACGGGTGCTGGCGCTACACCGGTAGCAGAAAAGGCAGTGTATGATTTTACAGCTGGAGGCACCTTCCCAACAGTTTTTACAAGTTATACTACTTTCTTAGCCGTTGCCCAGGTTTTAGAAGATACAGGAGTACGAGCTTACAAAGGCCGTGCAGGAGAGTTGTTAGGACAAAAAGTTTTTTTGACAGCGGCTTTAGGGATACATGCTGTAGAAGCAAGGCATGCTGCTAAGATCAGGTATATGCGTCGTTTGAACGGACATGTTGCGGGATTAAAACCATATATCACTGGTGGTAATGACAGCGGTGTTGCCGCTGCAAATGGAAACTACGCCGGTGCAACTCCTGAAAGTAATGTGAACCAGGCTGGTGTTGTAATTACAGGATTACCAGGTGTGGGCGGAAACATTTCTGTAAACGCAGCTACTGAGGCATTTGATGAGCCATTAACGGCTGCAGAAGTTTTGGCATTAGTAGCGCCATTTGGTGTGTCTTAATTAGCGCAACAAATTATTGCGGTAAACAGATTTACCCTTATGAAATCATAGAGTGATGCATTTTTGCGTCACTCTTTTTTTTGTGTTTGTAATGGAGGTTATACAGTGAGATAGCATTAGACCTTCATGGTTCTAAATGCGTTGGCAATATATGTCTGCTCTGTTGTCAAGGTGTTATTTGTTTTCTATTGGTTGAATTAAAGTTAATAGTTGTTCAGTTTTTGTAAAGTCAAAGTATTTGTCCTTGATCAGTTTTACTTGAAAATTTTGAGGTAAGTAAAGTCCCCATTTTGAAAAATCCAATAGAGTAGGAGTTGCTTGCAACAAGTTAGCGATGTGAGTTTCTATATCTGCTAATGGTTGAGATAATGAAGCCCACTTTGATAGTAACTCTTGCTTAGGAACTTCAATGTCAAATTCGCTACAACTATCGTTCAATGTGTTTTTAATTTCCGCAACGTTTAAGAGTAATTGAAAGGTTCGATTTATTCTTGTTCCCGTGAAAGTATAAAGCTCCAAATGCTTTTCAGTGGTGAGTAGTGGTCTGTCAATTTTTAAGTTTTGAATATTGAAAACTGAAAAGTCCTTACGCATTCCTTCAATTTCATCACAACTCGGTTGGTCCAAAATATTATAGTCAACTTTGCTGTAAAGAATTTCAAACATTTTTTCTCTGATTCTCGGATGAATTGTTGCACCGCCACCAAAAAACATTGGCTTTTTTCCGTCCTTAGCTGGTATTACTTCAATCTTCTTAGACTTAAAATCAATGAACTTTATTTTCCAAATTTTAGCTGCCAACAAAATATTTTCATCTTCTATAATTTGCGGTGAGAATGGAATTTCACCAATTGTATTTCCAGCATTAACAACTTTAAAAGTTTCTTCTGTCTTAAACATACTGTAAAAATCCCGGCTGTTTACAATTTTCTCACCTTCAACTCCAATGATAACTTCATGTTGAAGTTTTTCTAAAAAGTCAATCTTAATTAAGTGATTTAGTATTTCCTCAATGTCTGTTACTTCAATTTGATTGAAAGTGAAATTCTCTTCGAGTTGTTTTACTAAATCAGTCAATCTAATTCCTGAATGTCCTTTTGTAATTGACAATGCTTGATGAAGTAAAATATCATACGGCTTTGCAGTTGGTTGGGGTGGTTCAATAAATCCTTCTTTATACAACAACCAACAAGCTAACGATTGCAACAAACTCCATTGATTAGTTGCATATAAAAATAAGTTGCTGCTTTCTCCTTCTTTACGTCCGCTTCTACCAACTCTTTGGATTAACGATGAAACGCTATGTGTTGCATCAATCTGAACAACTTCGTCAACCGTTCCAATGTCAATTCCCAATTCCAAAGTTGATGTGCATGAAATGCAAAAACTTTGTCGGTTATTATTTTTAGCAAAATACTCTACATACTCTCTCACTTCTTTGTCAACTGATGAATGATGTGAGAAATAATTTGGATGCCCTTTTACTCTGTCTGAAATCTTTTTGAGTTTAACAGCTACTTCTTCTGCTCGTCCTCTGCTATTTGGAAAAATTAAAACTTTATTGTCTTTTGTTTCAATGTATAAGTCTTTCAACAGTTCTAAAGGCAATTCTTCATTTCCGTTTTTGAAATAACGGAATACTGCATTTATTTCTTTCGCTGTTCTGTCCAACAAAACTTTTGTGTGCAATTCGTTTCCTGTAAATTTTTTTGCTTCATTATAATCTCCAATTGTTGCTGACAAACCAACTATGCTAAAATGTTTTGCATTTACACTTTGCAACCTTGATAAAATTGATTTCAGTTGTATTCCTCTGTCTGTGCCAATGAAGGAATGTATTTCATCAATAACTGCATATTTAAGATTTGAAAAAAGTTGCTTAACATTAAAAGGTTTGTTTACAAACATTGCTTCCAATGATTCGGGTGTGATTAAAACAATTCCATTAGGGTGTTTAATAATTCTGTCTTTGAGAGTTTTGTTTGCTTCTCCGTGCCACTTGGTAACTGTTACATCAAGATATTTACAGAGTTCTTCAATGCGATAAAACTGGTCGTTGATTAAGGCAATCAAAGGTGAAATGTAAAGCACCTGAATACCTGTTTCAGTAAAATCTATTTTGGAAAGTATTGGAAGAAATGCTGCTTCTGTTTTTCCTGATGCAGTTCTTGAAGCTAAAATATAGTTGTCGGATGTTGAAAGGATTTTTGAAATAGCTGCTGCTTGAATTGGTCGCAACTGCTCCCAACGCTTATCACGAATGTATTTTCGTATAGGTTCCGATAGTAAATCAAATGACATTATAATTCTTCAATGCTGTCTAAGGAAACTTCATTCGGTCTTTCATCTGAAATTTCAAGTTCACCAAAAAGTTTGTTTTTGTTCACCGTGGGGTTTTGCCGAATAATGTTTAGGATATTTAGAAAGTCCCTGATTACTTCTCTTGGCGTTAAAAATTCAGATGCACCCGGTTTATTGAAAAGTTCTTCCATAAACTGGTGAATTTCGGTATCTGAAATATTGATATCGGTTTTATAGTTGAAATCAAATATTGCTTTCAGCTTTTTGAGCAACACGAATATTTCGTTGTGGTCAAGCGGCATTAAACGAATTACAGGCTGCGCAAAATCTCTTATCTCTGCCGTTTCAAATTTATTCGTTTCAAGTCTTGACTTTAAAGCGTTGTAGCTGAAAAGTCCTCTGCGTTCATTCTCCAAAACTTCTTTTGTCCCTGCGAAATTGAAAAACAGGTTGGTTACTTTTCCTTGAAAGCAATCATTGTAAATGGTCAATATTTTTTCATAATTCTTCTCTCTCATTACAGAGGTTGAAATTTTATAAAGGTTTATGGCTTCGTCTAAGTTCACCATAAAACCACTGTAACCCATACTCACGAAAAGTTTGCAAAAGTTCTTGAGCATATCGTAGTAATTCAAATCATTGATTACTTCTCTCACTCCTAAATCTGTCTTTGCTTCTGTCTTTGTTCTGTATTCTCCTTTCAGCCACTTCAAAGCATTTCTTCTCAATTGCTCATCATCTTTTATGTAGCCCTCATAGTATTTCATAACCACCATTCCAAAATCAAAACCACCAACATCAGTAATTTCATTAATGGTTTTCATTATGTTGGTTTGAATAAGTTTTAAGTATTGCTCGTTACGAATTTCAGTCAATGAAATTTTATTTTCCTCTGCTGTTTTTGCAACGATTTGTTCAATCCATTTTTCCATTAAGGTTGGCAATGCCCCGCCTTCGGGTTTGGTTTGAATTGCTACATTATCCATAAGGGCAGAATAAAGAGCTACACCTTTTCCGTCATTTGAATACAAGCGGTTGTCTGGTGTAAAGTCAGCATTGGCAACAACAAATTTTTGTTTTAATGCAACTGTGTTCAATAGGTGAAGCATAAAAGATTTTCCAGAGCCAAAATCTCCAATCCAAAACTTAACCATACTGTGTCCGTTCTTTACATCTTCCAATGCTGACACAACAGCATTGATTTCTTCTGAGCGACCAACTGTTATATGTTGAACGCCAATTTTAGGAACTACGCCACCAATTAATGAATTGATAATTGATGTTGCTTCTTTCGGTTTAATGTTATCTATCATTTTGCTAAAAGCCTTTGATAATAATTTGGGTTTATAGTGTAATACTCGTCTTCTTCCTCAATTAAAACATCATCTAAATTTTCGTAACATATTTCATTGATGCTTTCAATGAGTTGGTTTTTAAATACCCCTTTTGATTTTGCAAAAGTTTCAAGTTCGTTTTGGGAAACTGAAAAATTACTTTTTGCAAAAACCTCTAATGCTGTTGTATGTATTTGCGTAAAAGCAATGTCACCTACATATATTGAATGCTGAACTTCATTGGTCTTTTGGGTTATCGCAATAGTTATTTCTTCGCTATTTATTTCCTGCGTTTTAATTGAGTTGCTTTCATCCTCGTATTCGTCTTTCAAATACTCATTCAATAATTCTACAGTTCCTGAATGTTGGTGCTGAACTTCTTTAATTGAAGTTGTGTCCAACTGGATTTTCTTTCTCTTGACAGCATAGATTTTTGAAGCGCTTTGTAATGCTCTATCTAAACTTTTGTCTTTGATTAGTTCACTCACAACAATTTCAAATTCGTGTAACTGTTCGTTTGTCTTGAATAGGTTTTTCTGAATTGTTTTTGTTAGTTGCTTATTAGCAAAGGCTGCAGATTTAAGGTCATGATACAAATAGTGAACATAAAGTGTCAAAGCTGTTTCCTTGTTGTGTTTGGAAATAAATTTAGATGCTTCAAAAAATATGTTCTCAATAGAAGGATTCTTCTTGTTTAGTTTTCCAAGTGCTACGATGCTTTCAATAAATTGCTTTGGGTTGTTTTTGTAGTTGGCTGTGAGTTCTTCAAATTTTATTTTCCAACGACTTGTGTTTTGAGAATAGAGTTCTATTTCAGTTGCTTCATCAGGTGGTGTTACTTTTGACACTAATGTTGGAAGTATCTCTACTACTTTGGAAATAATTTTAGTTTCAAACTCAGCTTTCGCATCTGGTGTGGTGTAATAAGTATCTGTATTTACTTTTCGCTTATGTCCGTAATGTTCACGAATAGCGTTTTCGCAATGCTTAAAAATATTTGAATAGAATTCATTGGTTATTGAATCAATGCTGTATTTGTAGTTGTTGCTACCTGCTTTGTATTTGAAATGCTTTCTTGCAATCACATCTGCAACCGCTAAAAACTGTGCATCTAAAGTCGTTCCTTCTTGAATGTATTTGACCTTCAACTCTGCAATCGTTTCGATGTAGAGTTTCAGTATTTCCACGCAGCAAAACTCTACGCTACAAAAGTTGTTGTTTGGATACCAAAGTTTATTCAGAAGTTTTACACTGTCATCTTTTAAATTCAATTTAGATTTATACTTTGCTCCTAAACCCCAATAATTACCATCAAAGGAGTAGCCCGTGTTTGTCTTGGTTTGCTGATAAGTAAATGAATTGCCCTGTTTATTTCTTAATTGTGCTATTGCTTCTGAATCTCCTATTTGTTCCAATTTCTTTATTAAAGAACTCAAAGCATATGATTTAGTTTTAGGGTAATATTGTCCTAGTTCAGCTAATTGTCTTTCAACCTGCAATAAATTTTTATGATTTTCATAGTCCTTAATTAAATCAAATAATAAAATAAAGGCGTAGTTAGTATTTCCCTTTAAGTCAATATATTGCCCTTTTAGAAAACGATATTTGAAGTAATTATAGAATTTAGTTTGCTCACTTGTGGCGTTATTGATTTCTGAAAATGAATAAACGTATTGATGTTTCCATACAGGAACCTCGTTTGCAGGGTTAAATAAATTTGAGTGCTGGTTGCTGAGATTAAATGTGTTTCCTGTAACATCAATTATAGAATCATCATTCTTTTGCGGAATTAAAGTGTCCATTTTTATAACCTGGTCAACTGTTTTTTGTTTAATATCTTCTTCATTATTTTTTACAGGTAAGATTAAATCTGGAAGTGGTAGCTTCTCATTAGGTTTTGCCGTTGTGGTGTCAATATGCGTATCTTTTTTTAATTGTTCAACAGCATTTTTTTTAATAGAGTCAATTATTAAACTAATTAGATTGTTCTTATTCGTTTCTTCTTTTGGATTTTTTGTAAGAAGTAATGTATCAGCTTTATCACTATTTGTTAAGGGTGATTTAGATATTTTAATTTGGAAGTGGGGCTGACTTTTTTTTATTGGTTCTTTTCTATATTCCTTTTCATTCTTTAAGTTTGTTTGAGTTTGATTTGGTACCTTATCATCTTTAGTGGAGTTGTCTTTATTTATCGAAGCAAAAATAACCAGTAGTAGCAAAAACGCTGCTACTGCAATAACATAAGGCAGTGTGGAATTTGACTTGGGTATTTTCTTTTCAATATTTGGTGTTTCTTCGACTTTTTGTATTTCTACAATGGGTTTTAATAATTTACTTGACACGAAGCCAGTTTTTCCATTATGCTCAATCTTAAACCAATATGAATTAATCCTTTCAATCAGATTTACTTTCTCTCCATTTTTGATTATTTCGAGTGTTTTATATTTAACGCTTGGGCCACTTCTTAATTTTGAATCAGCAGTTGTTTGATAGTACGACTGGGCATGTAGATTAGTTGCAAATGCAATCAACGATAGTGTGCAGAATATTTTTATAAAAAATACTCTATTTAAAATTAAATGTCTCACTTCTAATTATACGTGTAAGTTATCAAGTTAGTTATATTTAATTATTGAATTGTGATTTTCTGGCTATATATAATAAGAACAAGTATTCAACTATGTCCGCAGGCTAATAACAATTGTCGTTCATGATTTTCGAAAGCTCTTTTATGCTGTCTCGCCTTACTTTCGATATGAACCTCTTTCTCACAACAAAAAAAGTGTTGCAATTACTGCAACGCTTTCAAAAAAAATGAATTCGAGACTAAAATTCTTTCTTCACCCCTTCGTCATATTCTTTAATAATTAATGCTGGCTTTTACTAATGTATAGATGTTAGTTAAGAAGGGGCCAAATTAAATCACTTAGAATTTTATTCATTCAGCACCTTCCATAAAAGATCTTTTAACCCTATTAAATTTTTATTGGTAAGTGAAGAAATAAAAATATGCGGAATATCTTTCGGTAATTCTTTTTTTATATCATTTATTAATTCCTCATCAAGCATATCGCTTTTGCTGATGGCAATGATAAAACGTTTTTGCAGCAACTCGGGATTGAATTGCTGCAATTCGTTTACAAGTATGTCAAACTCTTCTTTATGGTTTTTGCTATCAGCAGGCAGTAAAAAAAGTAAAATAGCATTACGTTCTATATGGCGTAAAAAGCGATGGCCTAAACCCTTGCCCTCCGCAGCGCCTTCAATAATACCAGGCAGATCGGCAATGCAAAAACTTTTACCATCGCGGTATTCTACTATACCTAAATTAGGCGTAATGGTGGTAAAAGCATAATCGGCAATTTTTGGTTTGGCGGCTGTAATTACGGATAATAAGGTTGATTTGCCTGTATTGGGAAAGCCCACCAAACCCACATCTGCCAACACTTTCAGCTCTAATACTTTCCAGCCATCTATGCCTGGCAAGCCCGGTTGCGCATGTTCAGGGGCCTGGTTGGTTGGTGTTGCAAAATTGGAGTTTCCCAATCCGCCCTTGCCACCTGGTAACCATATAATTTCCTGTCTGTCGGTTAATACCTCTGCTTCTTTGTTACCGGTTTCTTCGTCAATAGCAATGGTACCTAAAGGCACTTCAATGATTATATCTTTTCCATCGCGGCCGGTGCGGTTATTATCACTTCCATTGTCTCCATCTTTCGCCAGGATATTTTTATGATATCGCAAATGAAGCAAGGTCCACAAATTACTATTGCCTTTTAAAATAATGTGTCCGCCACGACCACCATCACCTCCATCGGGACCGCCGTATGCTGTTAATTTATTACGCATGAAATGTTTAATGCCTGCCCCTCCATGCCCGCTTTTGCAAAAAACACGGATCTGATCTACAAAATTGCTCTTTTCCACTTATCTTTTTTTATGAGTTGCAAAGATATTGTTGCACGGGTGTAATTTAGATGTATGAAATTTCATTTACTTATTGTCACATTATTAGTTTCATTTACCGCACCACAATGTTCTAAAACAAAAAAGGAAAATCCATCAACATGCATTGAGCAAAAGATTAATGAAATAAAGAAAGAGCAAAAGTGGAACCCGCCAGCAACAGTTGATGAATATATGTACAATGGGAAAACAGTTTATTTATTTAGCAGTGATTGCTGCGATCAGTATAATATGATGTATGACACTAAGTGTAATTATATATGTGCACCCAGTGGTGGTATTACCGGAAAAGGTGATGGCAAATGCGAAGATTTTAATACCTCGGCGAAACATGTGAGATTAATTTGGAAAGATGGACGCTGATGAATGAAAAAGCGTTCCCGGCAGGAACGCTTAACTTATTATAATGTCAATTATTTGTTTATTGTATCAATACCTTTTGTTCATACTGGGCCTTCTTATTTTTATCTGCAACTTTTACTAAATAAACGCCCTTTGCATTGGTGGAGGACAAAGAAATATTTTCAGATCCGTATTCATGATTAACTGTAATACGTTTTTGCATGATGCTTTTACCCATTACATCTGTTAGTTCAACAATATAATCACCAACAGGTATTTTATTGAATTGCAAAGTGAAATAATTATTGGTTACCGGGTTAGGATAAACCTGGATCAGTTTAGAAAAAGCAGATGTTTTTGCCGAAATGGTTTCAATGGTTGTAGAACGTTTTGATACGGTAGATAAATAATTACTATTAGCCAAATCAGAACTGCGGAATACAGCTGTTGCTCCGTAAACCGATGCCTCCCAGTTTTTGGGATTCACTACGTAATAAGCGTTTCCATCAATTGCGCTGCTTACTAATAAATTACCGTCACCATCCACTACTGCACCGTTCACAGTAAAGTTAGAAGGCAAACCCTTAATAGCGCCTAAATAGGTAGCAAGCTTCGTTTCTATATTTACTTTAAATACCTGGTTACGTGCAGACATAATATAAAGATTGCCTTTATCATCGGCAATCATATCGCCACCAAATGAACTGCAACTGTTATGGATGGAAGTGCTTTTATTGACAGGATCATCAACCAATGAACCTAACTGCTTTATTTTTATTTTTTTACCTGTAGTAAATTGTATTACCGTGTTGCCATCATTGGAAATAGCATACCCATTGCCATCCGGTGCAATCACCATACGCGTAATGCATTTTCCCTGGTCATTGTGCATATTTCCCAGTTTTGTAAAAGCTTCATCTGCTACATAATACACCCTCATTGTTTTAAGATCGATATAACGCAATTGATCGATGAACATAGGCGTAAAGTACAAACGATTGTTTTTACGATCATAAGCAGCGGCTGCGACCCCCGTACTAAATGGTGCTTGTAGCATTGTGCCAAAGCGGGCATCTGTTAGTTGTGCTATTTTCTTTTTTGAAACAGAATGATATACAGCAGTTTTGGCATCAGACCCATTTAATAAAATAGAACTGTATTCACCTGTTTGAAGGTCAAGTTTTCGCAACGCATTCCAACCAGATCCTTCTTTGGTAAGATCGGTAATAGCATAGGCAAAGCGGTCATTTTGAGCATTGGAAATAATACAGATTGAAAAAGCAACGGCAAATAAAAAACCGAAAGGTAGCGCTCTTCTCATAATCTTAGTTTAAAAGTGAAATATTCCTTTAAGTTACTTCAATTTTTTAAAAGGTTTATAATTGCTTTCAAAAAGAGGTTGCTGTTCTTTGAACTCACGAAGTGGTTCACAAACTTTCAGCGTTTCGAAACATTGTTTAGGTAACTGTTGGTAGAGTTTAGTGCCTTGTGTTTTCCAGTTAATCATCTCATCGCTTACCTGTTTAATAATTTTTGCAGGATTACCTGCTACTAATGAACGGGAAGGGATTTGTTCACCCTGTTTTATAAATGAAAGGGCACCAACAATACATTCATCGCCAAGCTCTACTTCATCCATCAGTACAGCATTCATTCCAACCAAACAATTTTTTCCGATAGTAGCGCCATGAATAATAGCACCATGGCCAATATGGGCGGCTTGTTTTAAAAAAACGGTTACACCTGGGAACATGTGTATTGTACAATTTTCCTGAACATTGCATCCATCTTCAATAATGATCTTTCCCCAGTCGCCGCGGATAGCTGCGCCTGGGCCTATATACACATCTTTACCAATAACCACATTACCTGTTACAGCAGCTTGAGGATGGATGAAAGCAGTTTGATGGATAACCGGCTTAATGCCATTGAATTCGTATATCATGTGGCAAAGAAAAGCAAAGTGCTTCGCAGGCTAAGAGATAAAAGGTTAGAAAGGGGAAAGAGATCATTAGAAAAGGCGATTATTCAAAGTATTTAATATCCATAAAGAGAAACTCTCTTTTTCCTTTTGCTTTGTAAGAAACACTGACTATTGAACATTCCTCTTATCTCTAAGCTCTAAAAGGCCTTTTTAACAGGCTGATATGTTCTCGTCTCTTCGTTCCAGCCAAGCTGATCCAATATGAAAGTATATTTTAATGCAGTAAGTTTTTGACGTTCAAACCGGCCGCTTTCGCCACCATGGCCTGCACCCATATTTACTTTGAAAAGAACCGGGTTATTGCCAAGATTATTCTCCCTGATCTTTGCTACCCATTTTGCAGGAGAAAAATAAGGTACCTGTGTATCGTTCAAACCTCCCGTAGCAAGAATAGCAGGATATTTTGCTTTTTTTATATTATCAAGCGGTGACCAACTCAGCATATAATCATAGTGTTCTTTTTTATTCGGATCTCCCCACTCGTCATATTCCAAAGTTGTTAATGGCAAATCAGTATTGTACATATCTGTGATCACATCCATCCATGGCACTTCAGCAATGATGCCGCGAAATAAGTCGGGCCGCATATTAGTAACAGCGCCCATCAGCATGCCTCCTGCAGAAACTCCATTTGCAAATAAGCGATCGGGTGAAGTGTATTTTTCATTAACAAGAGCTTGTGCTGCATCAATAAAATCAGTGAAAGTGTTCTTCTTCGTCAATACTTTTCCGGCTTCATACCAGGCACGTCCTAACTCCTGCCCGCCGCGGATGTGTGCAATAGCATACACTGCGCCTCTATCTAATAAACTGATAACAGAAGAATTGAAATAGGGATCGGCGTTGGCACCGTAAGAACCATAGGCATACAAATACAAAGGATTCTTACCATCTTTTTTAAACTGATCTTTTTTATAAGCTAATGAAACGGGCACCCTGGTGCCGTCTGTTGCATTGATCCAGATGCGTTTTGTTTCATACCTGGAAGCGTCAAAACCACCACCAACTTTTTGTTGTTTTAATAATTTTTTTTGGCCGGTTTTTAAATTGTATAAATAATCAGCGTTAGGGGTAATGAGTGAAGTAAAATTATAACGGATGCTATCGGTGGCATAATCATCAGTGGCCATATACATATTTGCCACATAAGCGTCTTGCCCAAAATTGACATTGTTCCATTTGTTCTTATTGCGGTCAAAAATCCTGATTTGTGTTAAACCATTTTCTTTTGTTTGCACGACATAATAATCTTTTAAAAACTGGGCTCCTTCCAGGAATGCTTTTTCATTATTTGGTACCACGTCTTTCCAATTATTAACTGTTGGATTGCTGATAGGTGCTGTCACATACTTATAATTTTTTGCATCCTTGTTAGTATAGATGTGAAATTTGTCGCCTTCCACATAGGTGGCATAATATTCAAGGTTGGCCTGGCGGGGCTGAATGATAACAGGCGCAGCAGAGGGGTCTTTTGCATTAATATAACGTTGCTCTGTTGTCATAGTGCTTCCCGATGTGATAAAAATATAATCACGGTTTTTGGACAACTGTAAAAACACACTATATGTGCTGTCTTTTTCAGTATATAATTCCCTATCCGATGATGGATCAGTCCCAACAATATGCTGCATCACTTTATAGCTACGAACGGTATGATCATTCAAAACATAATAAAGTGTTTTATTGTCCTTTGACCATGCATAACTTCCACTTGTATTTGAGATCATCTCGGGCAATAATTCTTTTTTGCTTATGTCTTTAATATAAAGAGTGCTCCGCCTGTCACCAGAGGTATCAATGCCATAAGCCAATAAATTATTGTTATCATTCATTCGCCATCCTCTTACTAAAAAGATCTTGTAGGCTTCTGCCATCTTCGGAACATCCAGCATAATTTCTTCAGCAGCAGTGGTGGTGGCTTTTTTACGGGCATAATAAGGATATTGTTTGCCTTCGTCAAAACGGGTATAATACCAATACCCATTCTGTTTATTTGGGAGTGATTCATATTTCTGTTCAATACGGCTTACCAATTCATCATAGATCTTTTTTTGAAGCGGCTCAGTGTTTTTGAGGTAATCATTTACATAAGCATTTTCTGCTTTTAGATGGTTGATCACATTGCTGTCCTTTGAATTGCTAAGCCAATGGTATTCATCCGCTCTTTCTCCACCATGCTCATTAAAAACTTTTCTTTCTTTTTTGGTTTGAGGAACTGTTTGTGAAATGGCTATGGCAGAACACAATGTAAAAGCCGTTAGCAAAAAATGCTTTAGTTGCATATAAAAAGATTTATGAATTGAAGATGTACAGAAAGTTACGAAATGAATCAGTCGTTCTTTTTACCATTCAAATTTATTTTTTTGATGGCAAAATAAAACTTGCAATGAGACTTATTATATAAGTGTTTTGCCGGTTCTAAAACAAGTGCCTTTAAATAATGCTACCTGTTCTCCATTTTGATTTGTTATGGTAATAATGTACAAACCAGTGCTTTTGCCATTATGTATTTCTTTTGCTTCGGCAATTAAAACATCATTAGGTTTAGTGGCTTTTGTAAATGTGATAGAAGTATCCAGCGCCATTGATAAATTATTGCGGTTATTGCAGGCAAATGCAAAAGCACTATCTGCCAATGAAAATGCTATTCCTCCATGTATCACTCCAAAACCATTGATCATTTCATCACGCAATGTCATTTTTATTTTACTGTAACCTTCCCGCACTTCTAATACCTGTACGCCTAACCATTGACTGAAGAGGTCATTCTTCATCATATGATCAACAACAGAACCAGGATTCATTGGATTGAGTTTGATTTAATTCGCTATTCTCCCTTAAAATTTGGTTTGCGTTTTTCTAAGAATGCTTGTACCCCTTCCTTGTAGTCATAAGTTCTACCTGCTTTTTCCTGTAGCAATTCTTCATCATGTAATTGATCCTCATAATTATTTATGAGTGAACTGTTCAAAGCCTGTTTTGTAAGTGCCAAGCCCTTTGTAGGCAATTGAGCAAGAGTGGTTGCTAACTTGTAGGCTTCGTCCTGAAATATATCATCAGGGAAAATTTTATATACCATTCCCATTCTTTCTGCCTCTTCTGAAGTGATCTTATCTCCCAACATCATAAGTGCTGATGCTTTTTGCCAACCTATTAAACGGGGTAAAAAATAAGTTCCCCCGGTATCGGGTATTAAACCAATTTTAGAAAATGCCTGGATGAATGAAGATGAAAAAGCTGCTAAAATAATATCACAACAAAACGCAATATTAGCTCCTGCGCCGGCTGCTACTCCGTTAACCGCAGCAATTACGGGTTTTTCCAAACGGCGGATTCGTGTTACGATGGGGTTGAAATGTTCATCTAAAATAGAATGGATTTTTGGGCCATTTGGATCAACTACTTCATCCAGGTCTTGTCCTGAACTAAATGCTTTTCCTGCGCCGGTAATATAAACACAACGGACTTCTGTGCTATTACATTCATCCAGTTTTTCCTGCAACAGCAAGGCCATTTCACGGTTAAATGCATTGTATTTATCAGGACGATTGAGTGTAATCTGTGCAATCGTGTTTTTTATTTCAAAAAGAATTGACGACATGATTAATGGTTGTATAAATAAATGTTTCTATTACTTGAATCTGATAAATTGTTTAACAGTTAGCAGCGGCATGAAATAAGACAATGCGGTAATTTTTGGAAAGCATTAATAAGAAAAAATATTCTCATGCTGTTATTTCTTTTTCTGTTTTGATGTGTCTTTTTCATCCTCAGCAACAATCCTTACAAACGCACTGCGACGCGGTGCCGGCATTTTAGAATCTTCGCCTTTTACCGCTTTCCAGATCACTTCACTAAATAAAAGATCAGGTATCCGGTCTTCTTTGGAAAAGTCAAAAGTCTCACTGAGTTTTGCGCTGGCTGTTGTTTTTACATTCTTTTCGTTCAAATCAACATTCGCCGGTAAAGAAGCAAAAGGCGCAAAGTTTGGAGTAGCCGTAAAGCTTCTCCACATGGGTGTCGCAGCTGCATCGTACTGGCTCATCGGCGGCAAGCCTAAGATCAACTCCATAGTGCGCAACATGGAAGAGGTAGAATACATGGTATGGTCAACAAAGCCTCTTTTTACATGCGGCCCGGCCACAAAAGCGATGGTACGGTGTGCATCAACATGATCGGGTCCGTTCTGCGCATCATCTTCCACAATGAATACAATGCTTTCTTTCCAGACAGGACTGTTAGATAAATGCTCTACAAATAATCCAACAGCTAAATCGTTATCAGCTACATGCGCAAATGGTGTGGGACGGTTGATACGCAAACCCTCAGTATGATCATTAATAAAACGCAACGAGTTAAACCGGGGTACAGCATGTGCAGTAACCAGTGAATCAAATTCCCTGCGCCATTGATAAAACCGGGTCGTGTCTTTTACGCTTTCATCCCAACCAGTGAAATAGGGACAGAAATGCCCTTCCAATACTGGAATATTTGCCTTTCCATCATCAGCAAATTCGCCATAAGTTCTGTAGCTAACTCCTGCTCTTTTACAATAATCCCATATAAATCCTTTTTTGGGATTGGCAATTGCACGGTTACCTTCAGCATCGTAATTGCCGCCGCGGCTACCGTAACTGGTAGGCCATGTTTTTTCCAGGTAATCTGTTGCATTGGCTGAAGTACTCCAGTTGTGTCCATCTGCACTTACTTCTCCATCTACATAAAAATTATCAAGCAATACAAATTCCCTGGCCAGTTTATGTTGGTTAGGCGTAATTTTTTCTCCAAACAAAACCAGCGTTTTGTCGCCGTTCCCTTCGGGCATATCGCCAAGCACCTGGTCATAGGTTCGGTTTTCTTTTATAATGTAAAACACATATTTAATTGGAGACAGATCACCCACTTTCATAGGTATAGGATTGCCTTTTTCACCTGCAGCATTCATTTCCTTTTCTTTTGTGTAAGGAGTGTTTGCATAAACGGCTTTGGAATAAGAGGCTAATATTGCTTCCCCGGGTTCATCAATAATGGACAGGGTACCTTTCATTAATCCTCCTATATATTCGTTTTTCTTTAGTGCAGCCGTATCACCTCTTTGATACGCAACCTTGTATTTCTCCCCGGCAGGATTTGGGCCATTGGGGTTAGCAAAAGAAGAAAAACCTTTGCCATTAGAAACAAATATTTTTTTGCCGATCACTTTTACATTGGTAGGATACCAGCCAGTAGGAATGAAACCTTTTGATCTGCTGCTGCCGGGAGTGGCTATATCAAACACAGCAAGGCAATTGTTATCGGCATTAGCTATGTACAAAGTTTTTTCATCGTAAGATAATGCAAGTCCGTTGCTGGTTGAACCAGCCGGGGCATCTGGATACAATGCTGCATTGAGCACTTCAATCACTTTTCGTTGCGATACTTCTATTACTGAAACACTATTATCATTTGCGTTCGCGACAAAAAGAATAGTTCCGGTCCTATTTAGCAATAATTCATTTGGATTATCGCCTACATTAATTTCACCCGTTATTTTTTTCTGCGCTACATCAAATATTAAAACTTTATCACCGCCCCATAAAGAAATATAGAGCTCCTTTTTTGAAGGCGAAAGCAAAGCGGCATACGCTTCTGCGCCTAATGCAACCTGGTGTACTACTTTTTTAGTGGTGAGGTCAACAATATAAAGTGAATTATTTTCTTTGGTAACAACATACATCCTTTTTGCGACATCATCTATTTCAATACCCGCAGGAGAAATTTTCTCCGGCCATTTTTTTCCCAGCTTGATGGTATCTTTTAATTGCAGTTTACCATTCACTATTGCATATTGCATAATCCAGTTATCATTACCACCGGAGGCATATAAAAACTTTTCGTCAGCGCTAAACTTCAAACCATACCATGATTTTGGTGTCACAGCACTGTTCAATATTTTTTCTGTTTTTGTATCAATGATCTGAATGCTTTGTACACTCTGCCCGTTGTTTGTAACAGCTATCCATTTAGCCGATTTTGAAACTGCCATATTTAATGGCAGGTCGCCAAGTGGAAGCGAGCGGCCGGCAGGAGAGAGATGCCATCCATTTGGAAGGGTCACCTGCTTTTTCATATCCATTGCATTTTTTGGCTTTTGCGCATTAATGATGCAGTTAGCAAAAAATGTAGCTAATAATAAAAAGTTTTTCAACATTATCTGTGTGTTATTGTTTTTTGTTGTAGTGATCAGTACGCTGTTCAACTTGATAATCCATTTTTGGGTCTTGTTAAATCTTACTCCAGTCTATAGTTTTGTAATAACGTTTCATGGTTTTCTGCGGATCAAAATCCACCTATCTCCAAAATTAGCATGTGTATTACTAACATTCCTTTTTTACTTAATGGCCTGCTATCTTTAAATTACTCCGGTGGCGTCATTCGGAATTCATCCATTGAAACGTCAATAAGGGTTTCTTAAGCTACACTAATAGTCTAATCGTTGGTTGGCGATGCCACGCTTTATTAAATATCCCTTTAGCAATACCTGAAGAGTTTAGCAGATAATGCCATAGCTTGGAATATTTGATCCTTTTCTTATTTTTACGACCAACAATGACTCTATGAAGCCTGGCCAACACCTCTTTTTGTTTGCAGTATTTTTATTCTTTTCTCTAACTCTTTTTTCGCAAAACAGTGAGACGACTATATATCTAAAAGCTGGTGCCATTACCGCACCGCCTAATATTTCAGCATCTTATATTGATAGTTTTAATAAAAAACTAAACAGTGTTGAAGGAAAAGCCTTAGCAATTTTGCAATTCGAAAAAATCCCAACTGAACAGGATAGGAAAACCTTATTCAGTTCTGGTATTGTATTGCTTGATTATATTCCGGATAATGCTTACACGGTTAGTATCAATGGGCCGGTTAGTTTAGGTGCTTTGCAACAAGCAAAAGCCAGAACTTTATTAGAGCTTTCGTCACAGCAAAAAATGGATGAAAGGCTGGTGAAAGAAAACTTTCCTGAATGGTCGGTAAAAGTTGCCGGTACTGTTGATGTATGGATCAGTTTTCCAAAAACATTTTCTGCCTCAGAAGTAATTCAATTGCTAACAGAAAATAATTTCCAGGTAACTGCAACCGACCTGCAAGCTTACCGTATTATAGGGGTTCGGGTAGCAAAAAATAAAATAACAAGTTTAGCGTCTTTAGCTTTTGTTGAATATGTGCAGCCGATCCCTCGCCCGGATCGTGAGCTTAACCAAAGTAACCGCATTGGATCGAGAGCCACTGTGCTAAATGCTTCTGTTGCTAATGGAGGAAAAAATTTAAATGGAGAAGGGGTTGTAATAGGAGTTGGCGATAATACAACTGCTCAGCCTCATATAGATTTTTATGGCAGGTTAATTAATCGTAACACCACAGCGGGTGCTGCACATGGAATTCATGTGGCAGGAATTGCAGCCGGTGGCGGTATTGTTAATGAACTTTACCGCGGGTATGCTCCAAAAGCAACAATCATTGATGCGTCCTTTTCAAGAATTTTACAAAGTGCGCCAATATATGTAAAAGATCATGGAATGGTGTTAACGAATAATTCTTACGGTGGGGGCGGTGACTTTGGGGAATACGAAATGACTTCCCAATTTTTAGACCAGCAAGCTTTTGACCTTCCTGAATTATTAAATGTTTTTGCTGCCGGTAACAGTGGTTTCGATAATTATCCTTCTTTTCCTTCGGGGTTTCATACGGTATTAGGAGCGTATCAATCTGCTAAAAATGTTTTGTGTGTAGGGAATACAACAGATAGCGGGGTTATTATAACCGCATCGAGCAAAGGCCCCGTTTTGGATGGCCGGCTAAAGCCTGAAATATCCGCAATGGGAACGGGTGTAATATCTACCTGGCCTACTAACAGTTATATTTCAAATACAGGAACCAGCATGTCTACGCCGGCAGTTACAGGTGGACTGTCATTATTATACCAGCGCTATCGTCAATTAAATGGTGGTGCTAATCCAAAAAGTGGATTGATGAAAGCCCTTGTTTGTAATGGTGCAGCAGATAAAGGAAATGCAGGCCCCGATTATAGCTATGGTTTTGGATGGATGAATTTATTGCGCAGTGTAAATATGCTGGAAAACAACCGCTATTTTATTGCTACTGGCACTAATGGTTCATTTAATAATCATTCCATAACTATACCAGCTAATACTGCACAGGTAAAAGTAATGTTGTATTGGCACGATCCTGTTGGTTCATTATTGAGCAGCAAGGCATTGGTAAATGATTTAGATTTAGAATTAACCAATCCATCTCTACAAACTATTTTACCTAAAATTTTAAATGCAACACCAGCCACAGTAAATGACCCTGCAACTTCCGGAGTAGATCGTTTAAATAATATGGAGCAAGTGGTAGTTGATGTTCCTGCTGCAGGCAACTATACTATTAGAGTAAAAGGAACAACCATAGCGCAAAATCCTTCACAGGAATATTTTGTAGTGTACGATGTTATTCCGGTGTCATTAAAATTAACCTACCCTGTAGGTGGTGAGGGTTTAGTGCCTGGTGAAAAGGTAAAAATAACCTGGGATGCCTATGGAGATCCAAATAGTTTTACTCTGCAATATTCTATTGATAATGGCCTGAACTGGATAGATATAGCAACAAATATAGAAGCAGCGAGAAGTGTTTTTACATGGACAGTTCCCACTGACGCTACTGCAAAAGCACTGGTAAGAATAATAAGAAATGGAAGCGGGTTGGCAAGTTCCAGTAACCCATTTACAATAATAGGCTTGCCAGCTCTTTCACTTTCACCTACACAATGCGAAGGATATGTTGCTTTGAACTGGACGGCTGTACCCGGTGCTGTTGATTATGAAATTATGAAACTTGATAGTGGTGAAATGAAACCTGTTACAACTACCAATTCTACCTCTTATAACCTCGGAAGTTTATCTATTGACAGCACTTATTGGTTATCAGTTCGTGCAAGGGTAGATGGCAATCCGGGAAGAAGATCGCTTGCTATCGCAAGGCAACCAATTGATGGAAACTGCAGTGGTGCTATTTCTGATAATGACCTTAAGCTACAGGCTATTATCTCTCCAAGGTCTGGCAGGAAGTTCACTTCTTCTCAATTAAGTGCAACTACGCCCGTAACAGTTCAGATAAAAAATATAGATGATGGGCCAGCCTCTAATTTTACTGTGCAATATTCTGTAAATGGTGGTACGCTTGTTACTGAAGTTGTAGCAGTTACCATACCTGCAGGCGGAACGTACAATCACACATTTTCTACTACCGTAAATATGTCCGCTATAGGAAATTATAATTTTATAGCTGTAGTTAAGAATGGATTTGGAGATGTCGAAACAAAAAATGATTCTTTATTTTCAGTGATCAGGCATATTGATAACCAGCCTATACTTTTAACCAGCAGTTTTACCGATAACCTTGAAACGGCTACGGCTAAAACGTATAATTATGATACGATTGGCCTGCAGGGAATTGAGCGTTACGATTTTGAAAATTCCTTGTCTTTTGGACAGCTAACTACTTTTTTAAATTCCGGACTCGCTCATTCGGGTAGTAAGGCCTTTTTTTTAGGAGAAGATCGTCAGCACAATCCTCCCGGCAGCAATAATTTTATAACGGGAACATTCAGTTTAGCCAATTATACAGCTATTTCAAATGATATACGATTAGATTTCCGTTATTTATTCACCCAACCCAATCATTCTTTGAACAAAGTATGGGTAAGAGGCGCTGATGCACAACCGTGGGTAGAGGTATTTGATTTTAATGCACACCGTGGCTTGCTTACAGGCGGGGGTTATAAAAAATCTACCAGTATCGAACTGACAGATTCGTTGGTAAAATACGGCCAAAATTTTAGCAGTAGTTTTCAAATACGTTGGGGAGCATCCACTAACTTCCCAAGCCTTGACAGAAATAGAATTTGGGCAGTTGATGATATCAGTTTATACGAAGTGTTTAACGATCTTCAAATGATCCTTATTGACACGCCCGTTAATTTAAGTTGCGGGCTAGACAATAAAGTACCCGTTACGGTCTTTGTTCATAATTCAAATAACACAGGGCTTAATAATATTCCTGTACAGTATATTATTAATGGCCAGCCTGCTGTAACTGAAATAATTTCTTCTATTCCTGCAAATACAACCATTCAATATACATTTAATCAAAAAACAAATTTATCTGTTGCAGGTGTTTATACTTTGAAGGCTATTGTCAATTTTCCTTCCGATACTTATCGATTAAATGATACGGCCACTGTTACAATTCAAAATGCGCCGTTAGTTAACACTTTTCCGCATATTCAAAATTTTGAATCGGGAAATGGTGGTTTTTATGCAGATGGCACTAATAGCTCATGGGAATATGGCACACCAGCATCGCTGAAGATCAATAAAGCTGCCAGTGGCAGTAAAGCATGGAAAACAAGATTGGCCGGTAATCATAATGATGAGGAATTGTCTAATCTATATTCACCTTGCTATGATATTGGAAATTTGTCCAAACCTACTTTGAGTTTTAGTATAGCGCTGGATTTAGAAGATTGTAGCGCTACATTATGTGATTATGCCTATATTTTATATTCTGCTGATGGTAAAATATGGAGAGATCTTGGCAAAAAAGGCGAGGGAACTAACTGGTACAATCAAATAGCGAACAAGTGGAGTGTACAGAATTATACACGCTGGCATGTAGTAACCATTCCACTACCTGATAGTGTAAACCGGATCAGGTTTCGTTTTGTTTTTGGTTCTGATGAAGCGGTGAATAATGAAGGTATTGCAATAGACGACATACATATTTATGATAACGATAAAGGAATTTATGACAGTGTTACGATGGCATCACCTGTTACAAAAAATGTTTCCGGCAATAGTTGGATAGATTTTGCAAGCGATGGAAAACTGGTTGCATCTATATTGCCAAACAATCAAAATTTAGGAAATACGTCTGTACAGGTTTATATAGATACATCAGGCGTTCGTAATAATAATGCCCAGTATTATCATAACCGCAATTTGACCATTAAACCTTCCACCACTTCATTGACAGATTCGGTAACTGTTCGGTTTTATTTTACAGATGTGGAAATGGAGAAATTGCTGGCTGCTTCAGGCTGTGCTAATTGTAGCAAACCTGCCAGTGCCTATGAATTAGGCGTTTCAAAGTATAGTGATCCTGATGATGCCTTCGAAAATGGAACCGTGAGTGATGACCAGCAAGGCATTTGGAATTTTATAGCATCTGACCAGGTAATAAAAGTCCCGTTTGATAAAGGCTATTATGCAGAGTTTAAGGTCAAAGATTTTTCTGAGTTTTGGTTAAATAATGGCGGGCTTGATAAAAGCACTCCGTTACCTTTTAAATTGATGGATTTTACGGTTGGAAAACTTCCAAACAACGATGTACTATTAAAATGGGAAGTTGGGAGTGAAACAAATATTTTACGGTATGAAATTGAATTAGCCCGTAGTGAAGAGGACTTAAGCGCTGCCCGGTTTAAAAAAATCGGTGAAGTGGTTAGCCGTGGAAACAATACCTCTTTACAATCTTACACATTTACCGATACCGAACAAGGAAAATCCGGCCGAAGGTATTATCGCCTTAAAATACTGAATGCAGATGGTAGTTTCCGGTATTCGGTTGTTCGTTCTGTTTTGTTTGCAGATCCTGTAACCTGGCAAGTATATCCAAACCCTTCCAATGGGTTGTTTAGTTTAGTTTACCAGCTAAACACATCAGAAAAATTGCAGGCGAAAGTATTTGATGGGAGCGGAAGGCTGGTGCAGGAATATTCAAATACGGGAAGTGGATTTATGCAAAAAATAACTATTGATCTTAGGAATGCTATCTATGCAAATGGCATCTATCTTTTGCAAATAGAAGCTGCAGATAAAAAGAATTCTTTTAAGCTATACAAACAATAAAAGGCGTAGAAGCCTACACCTTTTATTGTTATAATATTTTAAGAGCTTTAATCTTTCCATCCTTGTTTTGCTGTACCCGCTTTAATAGCGCCTAAAGCTTTTTCTGCATTACAAAGTGTAGTAAGTTTATTGCCTTTACCATCATCACCCTGTACCATATAAGCACCTTTAGCTGTTTTTGTTACTACAGCATTTAGAATCGGAACGTTTTTTTCTTTGGTTTTTACATTATACGCTGTAAGTTGATTGTCTGCCATTTCAATAAATTTTATAATTAGTAATGTTTAAATCTACGTTTTTTAGTCAAATTAAAGGCTAAAAGTTTAAATTTTACCTTTAAAACAAAAAAATCACTGCCGTAAATTGTTTGAACATTTTCAGTTTAAGCCTCTATACATCAATCCTTGCATATTTAGCATGGCTTTCAATAAACTCGCGGCGTGGAGGTACCTCATCACCCATCAGCATGCTAAATACCCTGTCTGCCTCCGCTGCACTTTCAATCGTTACTTTTTTTAAGGTCCTTGTGTCAGGGTTCATGGTTGTTTCCCATAACTGTTCTGAATTCATTTCTCCCAAACCTTTATACCGTTGAATATTTACACTGTCTTCTTTACCTGCCCCTAACTTTTCCACTAACATTTTACGCTGCTCTTCATTATACGCATAAGCCTGCTCTTTCCCTTTTTTTACTAAATACAAGGGAGGTTGCGCAATAAAAAGATAACCCTGCTCTACCATTTCCTTCATATAACGGAAGATGAAAGTGAGAATAAGCGTTGCAATATGACTACCATCCACATCAGCATCCGTCATAATAATTAATTTGTGATAACGAAGCTTGGAAATGTTTAATGCTTTTGGATCTTCCGCCGTGCCTACCGTGACCCCAAGCGCAGTATACATATTCCGGATCTCTTCATTTTCATAAATCTTATGCTCCATTGCTTTTTCTACATTCAAAATTTTACCACGCAATGGCAAAATAGCCTGGAAACTGCGATCACGACCCTGTTTAGCTGTACCCCCCGCTGAATCACCCTCAACTAAATATAGTTCGCAACGTTCGGGATCCCTGTCAGAACAATCAGCAAGTTTACCCGGTAATCCACCACCGCTTAATACGCTTTTGCGTTGCACCATTTCACGGGCCTTCTTGGCTGCGGCTCTTGCCTGCGCTGCTAATATTACTTTTTGAATAATATTTTTTGCTTCACGGGGGTTTTCTTCGAGGTAGGCTTCAATTACTCTTGAAACGGTGGTGTCCACTATTCCCATTACCTCATTATTTCCCAATTTTGTTTTTGTTTGTCCTTCAAACTGGGGCTCCGGTACTTTTATTGAAATAACAGCACTTAGACCTTCGCGAAAGTCATCGCCTTCAATAACTACTTTGGCTTTTTCAAACAAACCTTGCTTGTCACCATAACTTTTAAATACACGGGTTAGTGCACGACGGAAACCTGCAACGTGAGTACCGCCTTCAATAGTGTTGATGTTATTTACATAAGAATAAATATGCTCATTAAAACCATCATTATAGGTCATAGCCACTTCCACCACCACATTATTTTTTGGATCATGGCCTTCAACGAATAATATGTTTGGAAGGATTGACCCACGACCTGCATTTTTATCCAGCATTTCTACAAACTCCACAATTCCACCTTCACTGTAAAATTTTTTAGAGTAAGTAAGCCCGGTTTCTTCATCTTTTTCACGCAGGTCATTAATGTTAATTGAAATGCCCCTGTTCAAGAAGGACAATTCACGTAAACGGCTTTCCAATATATCCCGGCTAAATTCATGAGAAATAAAAATGGTTCTGTCGTGCCAGAAATGAATGTGTGTTCCTGTTTTTTCTGATACACCAATTTCTCTTACAGAATATTGTGGAGCACCGCAACTGTATTCCTGCTCAAATATTTTTCCATCGCGGTAAATGGTAGCATGCAATTTTGAACTTAATGCATTTACACAACTTACACCCACGCCATGCAAGCCGCCAGAAACTTTATAACTGTCTTTATCAAATTTACCACCGGCATGTAGTACAGTCATTACCACTTCCAATGCACTACGTCCTTCCTTGGCATGAATGCCGGTTGGTATACCGCGGCCATTATCTTCCACTGAAATAGAATTGTCTTCATGGATAGTAACATTAATGGTGTCACAATAGCCAGCCAGCGCTTCATCAATTGAGTTATCTACGACCTCATATACAAGGTGATGCAGGCCTTTAACGCCAATATCGCCAATATACATGGCAGGGCGTTTGCGAACGGCCTCCAACCCCTCTAAAACCTGTATGCTATCGGCACCGTAACCGGGAGGTGTTACAAGAGGAATTTCTGCTAATATTTCGCTCATTTAAAAGGTAAATTTTCCCTCCGAAAGAAGGATGTTAAGAATGTTACAAATGTATCAAAAATAAACGTTGCGACCACTGCAAAATGCGTTAAAAAGGAGTGGTTTTTGATAGTGGTTATAGTAATCGTAAATGACTATTAGTAACAACTTAAAAAATTGAAATAATGCGGGTTTAAATTATATATCGTTTGTACCTGCAAAATCAGTTTTATCTTTATTGTGTGCAAATGTGTATGAGGATAATACTCTATGGCTAAAAATAAAAATTAAAACCATGTATTATGAAAGAGCATACTATTTCACGCATTGCTATTTACATTCTGTCTATAGTAATGATCATATTTGGCATTAATCATTTTCTCCAACCTAAAAGCCTTCTTACTTATGTACCTCCTTTTTTGCCGGGAGGAATTTTATGGGTATATGTAGTAGGGGTTGCTTTTATCCTTGCTGCATTATCATTTGTTTTTAACAAACAAGTAAAGCTGGCTGCCTGGTTATTGGCCATCATGCTTTTTATTTTTGTTCTGTCCGTTCACCTACCCAATTTTATGAATGCAGGTGAAGCAGAAATGAAACAACAGGCATTGGTAAGCATATTAAAAGATTCAGCGTTGGCAGCTTTTGCTTTACATATAGCCAGTAATGCAAAGTCAGTGGGGTGATTTCCTGATTAAGATAAAGGAGATCTTTTTTTACGCTACAGTGTCCCTACAGACATTGTACAAGTATTAACTTTCTCTACGATTCCGAAAAACTTTATTATTTTTAAACGTGGTTACACAGGCATATTTTGAAAATATACAATCTGAAATGTAAAACAGCTAAAAATAGCTAAGCAATCAATCCATGTAGCTGTTGCCTGTTTACTGATAATGAGTTGTACAATATTTTGTGTAATAAAGCAACTGCTGGCGTTAAAGTCTCCCTTTTAATTCTTAACGACGAAATCAACACAAGTGGTTTTGGTCTCGACTTCAACCCGATAAGAACAAAAGAGGGAAAGTTTCTCTGCAAAAGGCGCTTACGAAGCAGCTTTACAATATTCGCAGGAGCGTCATCAATTTGATAAACCAATTGCTTCTTTCCAGGGAATTGCTTTTAAACTGGCAGATATGGCAACAGAAATTGAGGCCGCGAATTTACTAACGCTTGAAG
>MWVW01000039.1_pt1 | contig 30177 bp, 31 predicted proteins | sample 1047191 | NCBI WGS metagenome assembly MWVW01 (sample SAMN06349985, study PRJNA376086) | soil metagenome | isolation source: MtG22-5 sample Antarctic (ecotone) | place: Antarctica
ACATAAATAAGGAACGTCATACTGAATTTGGTGAAACGCATTTTTTTGTCGGCCCAAATTTTATTGTTACGGTCCGTCATGGCTCAGGCGTTTCGTATTCAGAGGTTCGTTCCCGTTGCGAAAGCACTCCACACCTGCTGAGTAAAGGGCAGGGCTTTGCTTTGTATTCGGTAATGGATTTTATTGTAGACCGGTATTTTCCGGTAGTGCATGAAATGGAAATGGAACTGCAGGAAATAGAAGATAAAATTTTTAAAGAAAAGCCAAGCCGTGAAACCACTGAACAGATTTACGGGTTAAAGCGGGAACTGTTGGAAGTAAAAAGAGCTGTATCACCACTTGTTGATATTTGCAACAGGCTTATGCGGTTTGAAATTAAATGTATATCCGAAGAAACACGTCCGTACTTCCGGGATGTGTACGACAACGTAGTTCGTATAAATGATATGGTTGAAAATACAAGAGAATTGTTGAATACTGCGATGGAGGCCAACTTCTCACTTATATCCATTTCACAAAGTGATGTTTCAAAAAAGTTTGCCGGCTGGGCCGCCATTATTGCTGTACCCACAATGGTTGCCGGCTTTTATGGAATGAACTTTAGTAATATACCCGAAGCAGAGTGGAAATACGGCTTTTATGCAGTAATATTATTTACAGTAGGCGCTTGCACCCTTCTATATTTATTGTTTAAGCGCTCAGGATGGTTGTAATGATTATGTAGCTAACCGGCTAAATATTTTTCTTAGATATTGTAAATTGCAAAAATAAAATATGAAAACTAATCATGAAATAGACTATAAAATAATTGGTGAGGAAATGCAGTGCGTAGAAATAGAACTGGACGAACAGGAAACTGTAATTGCTGAGGCAGGCAGTTTAATGATGATGGAGCAGGAAATACAGATGGAAACCATTTTTGGTGATGGATCCAAACAAACCGGAGGTTTTATGAACAAGCTTTTTTCAGCAGGAAAACGCTTGCTTACAGGTGAAAGCCTTTTTATGACCGCCTATACGCATACCGGGTCAGGAAAAAAACGGGTAACATTCGCTTCTCCATATCCCGGTAAAATAATTCCTATTGATCTTAGTATGATTGGTGGAAAACTAATTTGCCAGAAAGATGCTTTTTTGTGTGCTGCTAAAGGCGTTAGCGTAGGTATTGAAATTTCAAAGAAAATTGGGCACAGGTTTGTTTGGAGGGGAAGGGTTTATAATGCAGAAGTTGCAAGGTGATGGAATGGCCTTTGTTCACGCAGGAGGAACAATTATAGAAAGAACTATATCTCATAATGATAAATTAAGAGTAGATACTGGCTGCCTTGTTGCATTTACAAGTTCCGTTAATTATGACATTGAATTTGTAGGTGGTATAAAGAATACAATCTTTGGCGGCGAAGGCATTTTCTTTGCTACTTTATCGGGCCAGGGAAAAGTATGGATACAATCACTACCTATAAGCAGGCTGGCCTCCAGGATATTGGCATACGGAACTTATAATCGAAAAGAGGAGGGAAGTATATTAGGGGGAATTGGTAATATGCTTGACGGGGATGGGAGGTAAATCCTGCGATAATAATTTTTAATCAAATACGAGTGAGATAGTTTCCTTACTTTAGCCATTAAATTTTACAACATGAAACTTTCAGCACCAACCCAACTGCTTTGGGTACTTGCAGTAATTCTCGGCATTTTAGGCATTGTAGGTCATTTAACTCCGGTTAATTATTTAACCGAATACAAGTTTATTTTAGTAATGATCGGCTTTCTGCTTTTGGTAATTGGCACTTTGTTTAAAAGGGCATAATAGTAGCAGATATTTATTAAATTTTTTTTAAAATAAGATCGCTGTAAGACAGAGCGATAAAGTCCAAAGGTTTAATATTAAAAAACGCTGCGTATTTATTTGCCCGTTCCTTTAGTATTTCAATTCCTAAGCTCCCATCTGTATCTATTGCTTCTACTTCTATAAATGTTCCTAATCCGGTAACAGTATCAAAATGAAATTTTACATTGTCGATAAAGTATATCCTTCTCCTTTTTGTTACTACCATTTTTATTCCGTGAAGCTTTATTAAAATATCCTTCAAGCTGTTGCCTGCCTGTCCGGCAGGCAGGGCACGATTGTGTTGATATAATAAAACTTCCGATTGTTTCACATCCGCCGTGTTTTTTCTTTCATAATAAATAAGGGAGTTTTCAATATTTCCTTCCCGTAGTTTTAATCTGCCTTTGGTTACATTAAAGTAAGTGTCAGTTTGATTGTCTTCTCCAATAAAAGTGGGTTTGAGCTCTGATAGTTTCTTTTCCAACTTATTTAATTCAGTGGTCTTTGCTTTGAATTCGAAATTTATAATGGACATTATTGTATATAATTTGATGAAGTTACAAATTGAAGCGCCAACGTTTCCGCTTTTTGCTTTAAATTTGAAATGTAATAGTTATTTCCTCACTAATTCTGGTTTAATGCAAACCGAGAAAATTGATCCGCACATACCGCAGCGGGTGAGACAGCTTGCCGCAATTATGTTTGCTGACATGACAGGCTATACTGCCTTAATGGGAGAGAATGAAGAGAAAGCAAAAATATTAAGAGATCGACAGAGGCAAACGTTGGAAAAATTTATTCCTGGCCATAATGGAAAAATCATCCAGTATTTCGGTGATGGTACACTGAGTATTTTTTCAAGCGCTATTGATGTTGTAAATGCAGCAATCGCTATTCAAAAAGAATTACAAAAAGAACCTAAAGTATCGTTGAGGATAGGGATACATTCCGGTGATATAGTTTACGATCACGAGGGTGTATATGGTGACAGCGTAAATCTTGCGTCACGTATTGAAGCATTATCCTTACCAGGTGCTGTCCTCATTTCTGATAAGGTTTTTGATGAAGTAAAAAATCAAACTGAAATAAAAACTGCTCTTCTCGGAAATTTCCATTTAAAAAACGTGAAACGGCAGGTTGGCATTTATGCAATTGCAAATGAAGGACTTGTTGTTCCCACATCTTCCCAAATTAATGTAAAAGCCGGAAATGAAAAAAGTATTGCTGTACTTCCGTTTGTTAATATGAGTGCAAATCCTGAAAATGAATATTTCAGTGATGGTATCTCTGAAGAAATTCTTAATGCGCTTACACGGGTAGAAGGATTACAGGTGACGGCACGTACTTCATCCTTTTCCTTTAAAGGGAAAAATGAAGATGTACGGAATATTGGAGTAGCATTGGGCGTAGCAACAGTGCTGGAAGGAAGTGTACGCAGAGCAGGAAAAAAAATAAGAATAACGGCACAACTCATAAATACTGCCGACGGATATCATATATGGTCAGAAGTGTATGACAGCGATCTTGAAGATATATTCCAGGTACAGGATGAGATATCGCTTAAGATAGTTAAACGACTTAAAGATGATTTTGCAAGGAATAAAGAAGCGAAAGAGCATATGATAAAACCGCCAACAGATAATATTGATGCTTACAATCTTTACCTGAAGGCGCGTTATCACTGGAACAGGTCAAATCCTGAAGACATAAAAAAAGCTATAACGATTTTTGAAGAGGTTATCAAACTAGATCCTGACTTTGCTTTACCATATTCTGCACTTTCATTTTGTTATTCTTTTATGGGTTCTACAGGATTAATACCGCCTTCAGAAGCATATCCAAAAGCAAAAGATTATACATTGAAAGCTATCGAGCTTGATCCCAATCATGCTGAATCACATCTTTCGCTTGCCACTATTAAATTTTTTCATAACTGGGATTTTGATGGCGCTGAAGTCTCATTAAATAAAGCATTAAGCCTTTGTCTTAATTCATCACTTATTAACCAGGTTCATGGTTGGTTTCTGATCGCAAAAGGTGATTTTACAAAAGCTATAGAAAAAATGGAGCAGGCTGTTAAACTTGATCCCCTCTCGCTGCCGCTAATGAGTAACCTTGCTGATGCTTATTCATTTGCCGGAAGATTTGGAGAGGCTCTGGAACAGTATGACAGGATAATTGAAATGGATCCAATATTCCGTCGTGCCTTCGAAGGTAGAGGAATGATCCATTTGGCAAAAGGTGAATATGAAAAAGCCGTGAAAGATTTCGAGCAATATCATACGCTCATAGGTAATCCTCTCAAAGGACTTAGTTCATTAGGACATGCTTATGCAGCAGCGGGCTATACTGACAAAGCACTCGAATGCCTGGAGAAAATCAAGCAAAGAGAAAGAGACGAGCCGGGAACTATCCTGCACATGGATTATGCATTTCTATATTCAGGATTAAAAGATTTTGACAAGGCATTCCATTACCTTAATAAAACTTATGAAGAGCGTATTGGTATTGCCTGCTTAGGTATGATCTTCTGTATCAGATATCCGATGCTAAAAGAGTTAAGAATAGATCCAAGGTTTAAAGACCTTACCCGTAAAATGGGGATTGACGGATAAGTGGAATCACTACTTCATCTGTTTGATTGAATTGAATAAAAGTAACACAGAGTTACTTAGGTTTCTTTATCCACAGATAAGCACGTTTACTTGGATATTCAACATCTTTGTAAGGCTGTCTTTCAATTACATCTATTATTTCAAAACCTGTTTCCTGTACTATTTCAATAATTTTTGATGTATCAAAAAAATAAAAATCAATGTTTACTTTATGTTCAAGAAATTCCTCCATATGAACGACACCTTCACCCACATGATAGGAGAATAGGAAATGCCCGTCTTCTTTTAAAATTCTTTTAATCTCTTTAAAAGCTTTTTTTATTTGTTTATAATTAAAATGGACAATAGAATAAAATGCTATTGCAGAACCAAATGTTAGATCCCGGTATTTCATATTTAACATGTCGCCTGTATCAAACGCCAAATGCGGATGGAGTTTTCTTGCCTCATTTATCATTTTCTCAGAGATATCAATGCCAATAATATCTGTTAGTTCCTGGTCAGCAATAAATTTTGTGGTTTGTCCCGGGCCACAACCCAGATCAATAAGCTTTTCTTTTTGAATATTCTCATCCACAAAACGTTTCAGCAAAATTCTATCAAGATGTTTTTTATTTAATTCATCAATAAACTTGTAAGCATAATTTTTTGCTGTTTTATTATAACAATCAATTATGTTTTGTTGTTTTTGCATATGGGCTGTTGTTTTTGCAATATTGCAGCAATACTATTGATTCAACCGTATAGCAAACATCTTTGGCCATCTTTTGCCGGTAATGTATAATTTTTTGGATGTGCTGTCATAAGCAATACCATTTAAATAATCTGTATCCGCTTTAATATCCTTAGCAGCATATTGAGTTAGTATACCGGTAAGATCCATTCTGCCAACTACATGACCGCTGGCTGTGTCAATTTTTAAAATATGATCTGTTTGCCAGCGGTTTGCATAAATATGTCCGTCAATATATTCCAGTTCATTTATGCTATCCAATGTACCTGTGTTGTCAGCCACTGTAATAATTTTCAATTGCCTCATTGTATTATTCGTTTCATCGGGTAACACATAGTATAAGGTATCGCTTCCATCACTAATTATTAAACTATTACCATCATTGGTAATTCCCCAGCCTTCATACGGCCAATCCAACGTTTTTACAGGTTTAGATATATTATTAAGATCATACACAAATATTTTATGATTCTCCCATGTTAGCTGGTAAATTTTATTTTTAAAAATGGTGATACCTTCTCCAAAAATTGTAGGATCGGGTATCAGGTATTTCTTTTCCACTTTTCCCGTTGTTGGATCTACAATTCGTAAACTTGATTCCTTTAGTTGTCCGGTTCCCTCATACAATTTGCCATTATAAAACTGCAGGCCCTGCGTAAAGGCTCCTGAATCATGAGGCAGTACTGCATCTATTGTATAAGTTATAGGTTGTGGTGCAGGTATAGCATTTACCTGATTTGTATTATCATTTGAAGAATCTTCAGTATTACAAGCAGCAAGCATAGATAACAAAACCATAGTAAGAATTCTTTTAAGCATAAGTTATTTATTATTTTTTCTTTACAAATTGTAATTCACTTACTATATTTTGAGCATTGGCAAATTTGTCAATTATAAAAACAACATATCGTATATCAACCATAATATTCCTGCATATATCAGGGTCATAACTTATATCGCTCATAGTTCCCTCCCAAACCCTGTCAAAGTTTAACCCCACCAGGTTTCCATAAGCATCCAACGCCGGGCTTCCGGAATTGCCGCCCGTAGTATGATTTGATCCTATAAAACATACCGGCTGTTTTCCATTTACGCCATACCTGCCAAAATCTTTCTTCTTATACAGGTCAATCAGCTTTTGAGGAACATCAAATTCGTAATCTCCCGGTTTGTACTTTTCCAGTACACCATCCAGGTAAGTATAATAATTGTATTTTACCGCATCCCTGGGCTGGTAACCTTTTACCGTGCCATAAGTAACCCGCAAAGTACTGTTTGCATCAGGATAGAATTTTTTCTCAGGAAATACTTCCATTTGTGCCTGCATATACATGCGTTGTAAACTGCTGATTGTAGCCTGCTGGCCTGTTAATACTGAGGTGACACTGCCTGCATACGATTTTTGCAATTCAGTAAGCAGTTGCATTCCCGGGTCGTTCTTTATTGCTTTAACAGCTTCCTGCGGCGGCATGTCAAATATTTTATTGGCACTGGCAGGGTTTGCAAAAATAGATTTGGAATAAACAGCCGAGCTAAGTTTTTTATAATCACGTTCATTTTGCAGAAGCATCTTTTGTACAACAGGGGATATATATTTTTCATTTTGATCTTGCAAATACATTTCCATTAATGCTTCAAAAACCCGCTGATCAAGTGATGTATTAAATTCATTATAAAAAGAATCAATCGCAGATTTTACTTCAATTTTCTGTTTAAGATAGGCTTGCTCTCCATTATTTTCGTAAGTATTAACCAGCAAATTCAACTTGTCAGCAGCAGTAAATAATTCAATTTTTGAAATGATCTCATTATAATAATCTCTTGCCAGTGCAAAAGAATCATTTACAGTGTAAGCGGCTTCAAGTTCTGTTAGTAAATTGCCATATTTATTATTCCATGCAGTATTAGCCATAATCCTTCTTTGAAATTCTGCTTCGTATCTTTTTTTCTTACTTATAACATCTTTTCCCTTTAATCCCTGAACTTCACCTATCCATTTTTTATAAGCATTCTCAATACCGGCATATTTGGATGCATATTGAATTTTGATCTGCTCATCTTTTCGCATTGCATCATTCAGAATGTGTAATGCTTTTTCCCTTATAGCAATCTTTGCAGGATCAAGTATTTTCATGATCTGTCTTACGGCTGCCGAATGCAGGTATTCAAAGGTTCGTCCGGGAAATCCGAACACCATTGTAAAGTCTCCTTCTTTTACACCATCAAGTGAAATATTTAAGGACCGCTTTGGTTTATAAGGAATATTATCTTTTGAGTACGGGGCCGGTTTATTATCTTTTCCGGCATAGATACGAAAAAGTGAAAAATCGCCTGTATGCCTGGGCCACATCCAGTTATCAGTATCCTTTCCAAAGTTTCCAATAGAAGATGGTGGGGCGCCTACCAAACGAATGTCTTTATACGTTTCAGTGATGAATAAATAATATTTATTTCCTTCAAAAAACGGCCGTATTATAACATCCTGGTATGATTCTCTTGTTTTTGTTTTTCTTATTTCAGCAATATTTTTATCTACAATTGATTGTCTGTCTCTTTCACTAATTCCGGGTATAAGATTTTTGATTATTGCTTCCGTTACATCTTCAATATTAATAATAAAGGTTGCGGTAAGCCCGGGGTTAGTTAACTCTTCAGAAAAGTTTTTTGCCCAAAATCCATCTCTTATATAATTATTTTGCAGGCTGCTGTGATTTTGAATTTTATCAAAACCGCAATGGTGATTTGTAAGCAACAGGCCTTTATCAGAAATAACTTCTGCAGTGCATCCCCCAAGGTTAACAATGGCATCCTTTAAACTTCCTTTATTAATATTGTAAATATCGGCGGCATTGATTTTCATGCCTAACTTTTTCATCTCTTTTTCATTGAGTGATTGCAGCAATTGCGGCAGCCACATTCCCTCATCAGCATATGCAATCAGTTTACATAAAACCAGTATTATGCATAAACCTGAAGCTTTAATAATGTTTTTCAGCATAAATTTATTTTTCAAATGTAGGTATTTGTAAGGTGGTTAATAAAATATATCTGTTGAGAATTATGATATAATTTACATTTTGGTACAACCTTAATTATTAGTATTGGCATCTTAGTTGAAATATGTATTAAATTAAACAAAACCTTATTTTATGAAAAAGAATTTTATTATACTTTCTTTCATTGCATTTACTTTCTCGGGATGTGATACTGCAAAACAAATATTAAGTTCTGTTCCCGGTATAGGTGGTATGGGTACAGGTGGATTGAGTAATACAGAGATCATCTCAGGTCTTAAAGAAGCATTGCGGGTAGGTTCAGATACTACCACAAAAAGACTTTCTTTAATAAATGGTTTTTTTGGAGATGATATTATAAGGATACTTATGCCGCCCGAAGCACAAAAAGTAGAGAAAACATTAAGAGATGTAGGGTTTGGAAAATCTGTTGACAGGGCAATACTATCAATGAATAGGGCCGCCGAAGATGCTTCAAAATATGTCGGGAATATTTTATGGAACTCCATACAGCAGATGACAATTCAGGATGCTGCAGGCATTTTACGTGGAGGTGATTTTGCGGCAACTGAATATTTAAAAAGAACTACTACACAGCAATTGATAGGTGCTTTTCGTCCGGTAATAGATCGATCATTAAATAATGTGGATGCTACTAAATACTGGAATGATGTATTTTCAATCTACAACAGGTTTAGCAGAACACCTATTAATACTGATCTTGGCGCTTATGTAACTGAAAAAGCGTTAAGTGGATTATTTTATCACATCGGATTGCAGGAACAACAAATACGAAGAGATCCTGCTAAAAGGGTTACCGAAATACTCCGCCGGGTATTTGGAAGTGGATATTAATTGGTGTCGGGTTTTGAGTTACGAGTTGCGGATTATTTAAAACCTAATAATAAATTGCAAACCCGTAACTCGTAACCCTCAACCTTGTAACCCGTAACTCATACATCTATTGCTTCTCCATAAGCCACGGCTGTTGCCTCTTTCAATCCTTCACTCATTGTAGGATGAGGATGAATGGCATTCAGTATTTCATTGGCGGTGGTTTCTAATTTACGTGCTACTACTGCTTCTGCAATCATTTCGGTAACATTGTTACCAATCATATGACAGCCTAAAAACTCACCATATTTTGCATCGTAAATCACTTTTACAAATCCTTCTGTTGCGCCGGAAGCACTTGCTTTACCGCTTGCCATAAAAGGGAATTTGCCCACCTTAATTTCGTAACCTGCATCTTTGGCCGCTTTTTCTGTAAGGCCCACAGAAGCTATTTCGGGAGAACAATATGTACAGCCGGGAACATTATTGTAATCGATCGGTTCCGGCTTATGGCCGGCAAGATGTTCAGCTGCATTTATTCCTTCTTTACTTGCTTTATGCGCCAATGCCTGGTTAGGTGTACAATCACCAATTGCATAAATGCCCGGAATATTTGTTTGCTGATTAGCATCAACTACAATTCTTCCTTTATCCATTTTAATACCTAATTCTTCAAGACCAACACCTTCAATATTTGCAACAACACCAACTGCACTCAATACAATATCAGCTTTGAGGTTAATTTCTCCATTCGCTGTTTTTACCTTTGCATTTATCCCATCTCCTTTTATATCAACACTAAGCACCTCGCTGTTTGTTAATACTTCCATACCTTGTTTTTTAAATTGCTTTTCAAGCTCTTTGGAAATATCCTCATCTTCCACAGGAACAATTCTTGGTAAGAATTCTACAATGGTAATTTTTGTTCCGATGCTGTTATAGAAATATGCAAACTCAGATCCGATTGCACCAGAACCCACCACCAGCATGCTTTTAGGTTGTTGCGGCAACACCATGGCTTCTCGATAACCAATTATTTTTTTGCCATCTATTGGTAGCGAAGGAAGCTGCCGGGCTCTTCCCCCTGTAGCTATAATAATATTTTTGGCTTCAAGAGTCTGTTTTTTCCCATCTCCTCCGGTAACTTCCAGTTTGCCGGGAGCAAGTAATTTTCCCGTGCCCATTACCACATCAATCTTATTTTTTTTCATAAGGAATTGAATACCCTTACTCATTTTATCAGCAACACCCCTGCTTCTTTTTATTATTTTTTCAAAATTCTGCTTTGGATCATTTATTTCAATCCCATAATCAGCTGCATGCTTTGCATATTCAAAAACCTGTGCACTTTTAAGCAAGGCTTTTGTAGGAATACAACCCCAGTTGAGGCAAATTCCACCAAGACTTTCTCTTTCTACTATTGCAACCTTTTTGCCCAATTGTGAAGCCCTTATAGCAGCAGGGTATCCACCGGGTCCGCTTCCTAAAACTATTACATCGTATGCCATCAATTATGATTTTATAACCTGTCTGAAGGCATCAGGTTTATGATTTACTGAGTATTTTGTTGCGAAAGTAAATTGAAATGTGCAAAGCACAAAACTGTTAAATCAATGTATTAATGAACTTTTACAATGTATTTTGCAGAATGAAAATTTTGAAAAGTATATTGGTATTGCTTTTATTTTCAGGAGCTTTAATAACGAATGCGCAAACTATACAATCCTGGAAAGTAACAAAGCTGCAGGATTATGTTTCTAAATCCGATTCAATACTGGTAATAAATTTTTGGGCAACATTTTGCAAGCCATGTAATGCAGAGATTCCTTATTTTGAAACCATCGTAAATAAATATAAAAACCAAAAAGTAAAACTACTACTGGTAAGCTTAGACCTAAAAAGCCTATACCCTAAAACTTTAACTGCATTTGCAAAAAAGAAAAAATATACCAGCCAGGTGGTATGGCTTAATGAAACCGATGCAGATTATTTTTGCCCCAGGATAGATAAAGCATGGTCAGGCGGAATTCCCGCAACATTGATAATTAACCCTAAAACGGGTTATAGGAAATTTTTTGAAGACGAGTTAAAACCGGAAGAGCTGGAAAAAGAATTGCATATAGCTATAACTGCAATCAGGATTAAATGATACTTTGAATATAAATTTTATCTCCTTCTTTTAATTGAACAACCTACACTACGGGTTTCTTTTACCGCTAATTCTTTACCAGAAAGTAAACTATTCATGGCGTTTTTTAAATGTTCATGCTTTACATTGGAATCATCACCTGGATTATCATCGATGGCACCGTGGTATACTAATTTTAAGTTTTTATCAAATAAAAAATTCTCAGGCGTTCTGTTAGCGCCAAACGCATCTGCTATTTCATGGTTTTTGTCAACTACATAATACCATTCATAATTTTGATCTTTAGCATACAACTGCATTGCCTCAAAGCTGTCATCATCAGTCCGCTGGCCTTCATTGGGATTTAAAAGAATTACACCTATATTATTTTGTAAAGCATATTTACAGATCGCCTTTGTTCGTTCCTGGTTTTTTATTACGTAAGGGCATGTATTACAGCTAAACATTACCAACAGGCCATTTTTTCGTTTTGCATCCATCATGCTGATATCCTCATCACCGATATCTTTCATTTTAATATCTGCTTTAGGCAAATCACTGCCAATAGGAAGAACACCCGCTGCTGAAAATGGTTCCTTTGGGGGAAAGGTAAAGGCAGCCAATATTAGTATAAGAATAATTGCAAAGGATAAAACGACGATGTTCTTTTTCATATGAAAAACTTAGGGCGAATATAATAAAATTCCTGTGAAGAATTACCGCTTATGTAGAAGTAGAGGGCTTTTCGTCCGCCTTTCTTTTTTCTGCAATAGATTTTAACGAATTGATACTTACATTAAGCTCAAATCCGATTAATATGGCAAGAGAATTTAAGAAAACCAGGATCATTAAAACAATTACAGTTCCCAATGATCCATATAAAATATTATACCTGTCAAAGCTATTTACGAAGGAAGAAAAACCCCAATAAAAAACAATGCTGCAAAGGGTAGCGAATATGGCACCCGGTGATAATAACCGCCATTTTTTTTGTGTTTTAGGGGCATACTTGTATATGAAGGCAAATGAATAAAAAAGCAATGCAAATATTGGAAGCCATCTGCCATAAACAATTAATTCTTTTATAAAATCATTTTTTACCCCAATCCATGTAAGCACACTGCTTTGGCTTATCATTAAAATAATGCAGATTAAAAAAAGCGAAAATAAAAGGCCGGTTAATTTTATTGCTGTCCATCTTTTTTGTAATGTGGTACGTTTTGAAAAACCGATATAATCCCTGTCAAAAGAACGCATTAATCCCATTATTCCATTTGATGCAAAAAACAGCGCAAGTAAAAGCCCAAAAGAAATATAGCCAACCTTAGCTGAATCAATTAAAGTATAAATAAAATCACGCAAAGTGTGGTCATGAGCTTTTGAAGGTGTTACACTATCCAACAGTACATGTATCTGGCTTTTTAAAGTATTTTTTGATACAAATGGAAGGTTAGGTATCAGTGTAAATAAAAAAAGACATGCAGGAGGAATGGACATTAGAAAATTAAAGGAAACGGATGAAGCTCTTTCAGTTAAACCGTGTGTTTTAATTTGTCTTCGAAAAAAGCTTAGTACATCAAAAAGCGGTACACCCTGAAAGCCGGGTAAAATCCATTTCTTGCTTTTTTCTGTTAAATAATTAACTGGATGAGCAGAGAGTATTATGCGTTCAAATTTAGTCAAGGCCGGTATTATTAAGTTTTATAACAGAATTCAATGTAAAATAAATACTTTAAAAGAAAAGCAATAAAAAATTGCAAGTAGAAACTTTATAGATGATGTAACATTTAACCTTGTTTAATTTTTTTAATAATTATAAAAGGTTCTACCTTAAGGGTTGAAGGGTATTAATTTTGATTTTGCCGTCTTAGTATTATAATGCTATCCAGTGCCCGTTGATATGCCTTCGCAAATCTCATATGTTCCTGGTAGCTTGTAGCGAAATTTGAGTAACCTGAGAAATCAGGTTTAGCTACAAAGAATAAATAATCAGTGGATGGAGCATTTAAAACCGCATCCAGTGTTTTTATTGAGGGGGTACAAATGGGGCCGGGGGGCAAGCCGAAATTTCGGTATGTATTATAAGGAGACGTGTATGCAAGATGCTTAAAATATATTCGCTTCAATCCAAAATCTTTCATGGCAAATTTTACAGTAGGATCAGCAGCCAGCCTCATGCCTGTTCGTATGCGATTCAAATATACACTTGCAATTTTACCTTTGTCTTCAGCCGCATTGGTTTCTTCTTCTACAATTGAAGCCAGTGTATATACTTCCTGCGGAGAAAGATGAAGTGCAGCAGCCTGTGACGTTCTTTTTGCTGTCCAAAATTTTTGCTGTTCGGTAAACAATTTCTGAAAGATCTTTGAAAAATTATTGTTCCACAATAAAGTATATGTATTGGGAATAACTGCCGTCATTACTGTATTACTATCTAAATTGTATTTAGAAAGGGAATCATTATTATTTAAAAAATTAATAATTGCTGCTGAATCACATTCAAAACTATAACCTATCTTTTTAGCAAGATCTTCTTTGGTTCGCAATTTTGTGATTACCAGATTAACGGGAGATTGATTACCGGAACGTAACATACGCACAAGGCCCACAAGACTCATGTTCTCAGTTATCCTATATCGTCCTGCCTTAATTGATTTATCATATTTAAAAATCTTTGCAACCTTATCAAGCCAAAAAGTACCAGGAATTATTTTATTCTTAAGTAAACTATCTTTTACATTTTGATACTGTGAGCCACTATAAATATAAAAATATTTTCCTTCAGGTTCATTTACAACCGAGCCAAAAAATACCCAGCCAAAGTATCCAATAAAAATGATTAGGATAAAGGCAATTACAATATATTTTTTTTTATTCTTCATTAGCTTCATCTAACAGGCAAATTAACTTTTATTAATAAAAAACCCTGTCTTTAAAAGACAGGGCTGAAAAATTATCAATTATTTTTATTTTGCTGGTTGTGGGGTTTGAAGCGGTGGTTGATTAGGTTGAGGCAAGGGTACAGTATTTGGTTTTTTAGCAGGTGCGCTCGCCGGGGCTTCATAATATTTGTCATTATCAGCGCTTCCTGTTTTTGGTATAAACATAGCAGAAGTTAAACACAAAACAGCTACTATACCGGCAAAAAGCCATGTACCTTTTTCCAGAACATCAGTGGTTTGTTTTACACCCATTAATTGGTTACCTATACCTCCAAATGAAGAAGATAATCCTCCGCCTTTTGGGTTTTGAATTAATATTATCAACCCAAGAATTACGGATGCAAGAATTATTAAAGTACCAAAAACATATAACATATTATGTTGTTTTTAATCTACCTGTCTATAGAAGACAGACTATTAATTTTGTCTGCAAAATAAGCGCTTTTAGAGGGATTAATCAAACTTATTTTCTTATAAAGGGCGATGGCTTTTTCAATCTTATGCTGCTTAATTAAAATTTCCGCCATAGCTTCTGTTACTACCTCTGCATCCATATTAGAATGCTCGGCAATTTGCTGAATATTTTTATCAGTTATCGCATCGCCTTCTGCTATTTTTTCTTTATGGATTTTTTTCATGCTTTTCAGCCATTCAGTAAAACTTTTCATCTGATCCCCAAGCTTATCATTACTAACGGGGTCATCCGTTACTTTAATTCCCTGTGATGCAAAGTAGTCCCTTGTGTATAAAGGCTCAAAAGAAAGCTCTCCTGTTGAATCCTGTTGTGAAGATGGTTCAGGAATGGATTGCTGATTATTTTCGGATAACTCTGTATCAACTTTATCATTTAATACTATATCATTTTTACCTGTTTCCTCTTTCTGTGAAACTAAATATAGTTGCCTCTTTAGCCAGGTATGATTATTAAAAAATAAACCTGTCTTGTGTAACTGTTTATCAAATTGTTGCGAATTATTTTTTTTATATTGCTGAAGTAAAGAAAGGTGTACAACTGAACACCATGGATACTTTTCAGCCATTTTCTCAAGCTGAGATTCATCCTGTGTTAAAGAAGGTATAGGAGTGTTATTACTCATACAAATAAAAATAGCCAGTTACCAATTCGAAAATATTTTATTAAATATTCCATCAACCAGGTTCTTTATAATATCATTAGCTAATTGTGCTTCTGCCTGCTGCAAGGTTAGCTGTGCATTAAAATCATAGTTATTCGTAATGTCAGCTTCAAAATCTTTTTTTTGATCTAAAGTATTTTTAAATATTAAATGAAACGAAACATTTAACCTGTTTGTACTTGCATTTTGATTTGTGATACCTGTTGTTGTAACGCTGTAATCAGTAAAATATCCACTGATATCATAATGGGCTTCGTCGCCGTTTATTTGCCGTAGCCGCGTTTGTCCGATAATTTTTTGCTTTAGCTTTTCAGTTAATGTTGGGGATAGCTGGGGATTTACATAGCGTGCTTTATTTTCTAAATAACTTACTCTGAATGTTTTTACATCTGGTGGAATAGGAGAGGTGTCTTTTGTAGAATACTTACATGTAGCATAGTTGAAAATAGCAAGCAGCAAATAGCAAGCCGTTAGTAATTTTATGCCTGAAAAAAATTTCATTTTTATGGTAATATTTAATTAATAATTTTAAATATCCGAAACCCGTAACTCATAACCCGCAACCAGCCACTATTCATCAATGTCATATTCTTTTAGTTTCCTGTAGAGAGTGCGTTCACTAATCCCAAGATCGGCCGCTGCATCCTTTCGCTTTCCTCTATGCTTTTTTAATGCTTTAATAATTAATTCCTTTTCTTTATCAGTAATGCTAAGCGATTCTTCCACTTCAACATGCTGATGAATATCATTGCTATTTAAAATTACGGGTTGTGTCTGACGCAAATTATGTTGACCCTCTGTTGGGTGGTATTCATTTAAAGCATTCTCATGCTGATACCCATTTGTTTGAGTAATAGCCGGATTTTGTATTACGTCAAAAAACATTTTTTTTAATTCGGTTACATCTTTTTTCATATCAAAAAAAAGCTTGTACAATATTTCCCTTTCATTGGTAAACTCTTTTGGACTGTTGCCGGTATTTGCAGAAACTAATACAGGTAACCTTGAATTATTGTCTGGCAAAAATTTTCTCAAAACAATACCGGAAATATTTTTATCCTGTGAAAGAACTGATATCTGCTCTGCAATATTTTTTAACTCTCTTACATTACCGGGCCACGGATAATTTATTAAAACATTTTTTGCTTCATCATCTAATTGAACCGGGGGTGATTTATACTTTTCTGCAAAATCCACTGCAAACTTTCTAAATAATAAAGGAATATCTTCCTTTCTGTCACGCAATGCCGGAACCCTTATAGGTACAGTATTTAAACGATAATAAAGATCTTCCCTAAACCTGCCTGCCTGTGTAAATTCCAACAGCTCTTTATTAGATGCGGCAATAACCCTTACATCGGTTTTCTGAACTTTAGAAGAGCCTACACGGATGTATTCTCCTGCCTCCAGTACACGTAGTAACCTTGCCTGTGTACCTAATGGCATCTCGCCAATTTCATCTAAAAATATGGTGCCTCCATTCACTGTTTCAAAATAACCTTTCCGGCTATCAACAGCACCGGTAAATGAGCCTTTCTCATGGCCAAACAATTCTGAGTCAATAGTGCCTTCGGGAATAGCCCCACAGTTTACAGCTATAAATGGATTATGTTTTCTTGCAGACAGTGAATGAATAATAAGTGAAAAAGCCTCTTTACCCACACCACTCTCCCCGGTAATAAGTACACTTAAATCAGTATTTGCAACCTGAACGGCCGTACCTAATGCATGATTTAACGATGGCGATATGCCGATAATTCCAAACCTGTTTTTTATTGATTGTAGATCCATGAATCCCCTCCGTTTTATGAAAACTTATTTTATTAAATTACCAATTAAAGTACCCGCTGTGCATTCGGTTATTAAAACATCAGCATAACTTCCTTTGTACAATTTGTTATCTGCTTTCGGAAATACTACTACTTTATTATTATCGCTTCTTCCGGCCCAATACTCTTCGCTTTTTTTAGAATTCCCTTCTATTAATACCCTTGCGGTTTTTCCAACTTCTTTTTGCATACTTACAAGGGATTGAATTCGATGTATTGCAATTACTTCCTGCAATCTTCTTTTCTTGATCACTTCCGGTACATCATCTTCATATCTTCTCTCAGCAAGGGTTCCGGGTCTTTCAGAATAATAATACATATAAGCAAGATCATATTCACAATATTCCATAAGGCTTAAGGTTCCCTGATGATCTTCTTCTGTTTCTGAACAAAACCCTGTTATTACATCAGTTGATAACCCGCAGCCTGGAAGAACTTCCCATATCCTGTTCACTTTATTTATGTACCATTCTCTTGTATAAGTTCGGTTCATGAGTTGTAAAACCCTGCTGCTTCCGCTTTGTACTGGTAAATGGATATACTTACAGATGTTATCGTATTTCTTCATAGTAAACAATACGTCATCTGTTATGTCTTTTGGATGCGAAGTAGAAAAGCGTACTCTAAGGAGCGGAGAAATTTTTGCAACCCTTTCAAGGAGGTTTGCAAAAGTTACTGCCCCATCTTCATCTATGGAAAGGGCCGGGCTGAGGTAGTAGTAACTGTCAACATTCTGACCCAGCAATGTTACTTCCCGATATCCATTTACAAACAGATCTTTACATTCTTTAATAATAGAATCCGCATCACGGCTTCTTTCTCTTCCTCTTGTAAAAGGCACCACACAAAATGAACACATATTATTACAGCCCCGCATAATACTTACAAATGCTGTAACCCCATTACTATTTAAGCGGATGGGTGCTATATCTCCATAGGTTTCTTCTCGGCTTAATAAAACATTCACTCCTTTTTGCCCCGTTTCTGCTTCTTCTATCAATCCGGGTAATGTTCTATATGCATCAGGGCCCACCACAAGGTCAACAAGATTTTCCTCATCAATAAACTTTGCTTTCAATCTTTCTGCCATACATCCTAACACACCTACCAATAAACCAGGCTTTTCTTTTTTTAATCTCCTGAATTCAGTTAACCGCTTGCGAACGGTTACCTCGGCTTTTTCTCTGATTGAACAGGTATTTAAAAGAATAAGATCAGCCTCTTGTAAATTTTGAGTAACCCCAAAACCTTTATCCTGTAAAATAGATGCAACCACTTCGCTATCAGCAAAATTCATAGCACATCCATAACTTTCTATATAAAAAATTTTTTGTACAGATGCTTCCCCTGTGGAAAAAGGATGAGTTGAAACCAGTGGAGCAAATACTCCGCCCTGCCGATTTTCGTCATGAACCTTATGGTGCGTTAGCTCAAACATTATACAAATATGGGTTGCAAAGATAAGAAAATTAAAGAGGTTGGTGACAGGATGGCAGAAAACTATCGACCATTCTGCATAAAATCATTTCCGTCGTAACTTCGACTTTAAATAATCGCAGTTGAAATATTTGATCCTTGCATTTGTGTTATTAATATATTATGAGATTAAAGCGCAAAACGTTTCCGAAGGTAGTAGTGAAATTAAAAATTTCCCGGGAATAATCATTGGCAATATATTGGATGCAGAGAACAACAAAGCTATTTCTTCGGTTACCATTATTCTAAATCATAGTTCTCCAACAGGAGTGCTACGGACTGATTCTATATTTTCAAGGACAACAATAAGTGCAAAAGATGGCGCTTTTCTTTTTGAACAATTGCCTTATGGCTTTTATAATCTACAATTTTCAGCCATAGGATACGCTTCTTTAAAATTAGACAGCATTTATATACGGGCAGAAAGGTTTGATTTTGACCTGAATGAAATAAAGCTTTCCAAGAAAACCACTCAGCTTGAAGAAGTGGTAATCTATGTTGAAAAACCCCTGATAGAAAATAAAGATGGTAAGATTATTTTTAATGCAGGAGAATCTGCATTAAGCTCCGGTGCAACTACAACTGAATTATTAAAGCAAACCCCGCTGGTTAATGTAGATAATGATGGTAAGGTAATGCTTCGTGGAAAAGATGTAAAAGTGTTAATAGACGATAAGCCTATTGAATTAAATGGAAGGCAATTGCAGGATCTTTTGGAAAGTATGCCCGGAAGCATGATTGATAAAATAGAAGTAATGACAACTCCGCCGCCTCAATATGCAAATGAAAGGGGAGGTGTAATTAATATCGTAACAAAAAAAGGAAGAGTGGGAATGAATGGCCGCTTAAATATAAATTATGGCACCAGGGGAGAAGCAGGCATTAATGGAAATTTTGGTTATCGTAAAAACAAATTTGCTTTGAATGTAAGTGCGGGTTATGGATATAATGAATATGAAGGAAGCAGCTATAGCAAACGGCAAAACAGGTATAGAGATTCAACAAATTTTTTTAATACAATTGCCGTAAGTAATAATAATAACAAACGGCCAAATGCACGGGTAAGCCTGGATTACGATCTTAATAAGAGAAACAATCTGAATTTTACTTTTTTATACAATGCAAACAATGCCGGTACTTACAGCAATAATGAATACACCAATCTTAACAGGTTTAACGCAATATATAAACTAAGTGACAGGTTCATTAATACAGCAACCCAAAGCCGAAATCCAAATCTTAATTTTACTTATACTTTAAAAGGCAAAAATCCAAGGGAAGTTTTTAAAATAATATCAGGAGCAAATTTTAATGTATCAGAAGTAGATAAAGATTTTTTTCAGCAGTTTTTAAATCCCGATAATACACAAACAGGAATTGATTCTACACAACAACAGATTACTGCCGTAGAGAGTAACAACTATAATTTTAGAATTAATTATGATAAACCAATAAGCAAAAAGCTTTCTCTGAGTACAGGGGTTAATGGTCATCGCTCCGTAAGCCATAATGTATTGACTACTGATTTTTTAAAGAAGCCGGAAATGGTTTTTATAAAAAATATTGGTCTGAGTAATGATCTTAAATATCATCAGACCCTATACGCCGGAAGAGTATCAGTAAGATATGATATAATGCAGGATGTTTATATAAATGGCGGGTTGCAGACCGAACAAACAACTACTAATTTTGATTTAGAAAATAGCCCTGATACTTATGCTAATAACTATTGGAGCGTTCTGCCTTTTGCTACTGTTATGAAAAAGTGGAAGAATGAAATAACAATTACACTAAGTTATAAAAGAACAATACAACGTCCCGGGTTAAATGAATTAAATCCAAGTGTTGATTACAGTGATCCCAATAACAGGCGTTTTGGAAACCCTTACCTACAGCCATATTACACTCACAACTTCGATTTTATAATTGGCAAATGGAATAAGCTCTATTATATAAATGCATCTTTGGGCTATGATGAATTAGAAAATATTTACAGTTTGATACGAACTTTGCAAACTGATGGCAAAACAGATATAACATGGCAGAATATAAGCGGTAGAAAAGAATACCAGGCAAGCACATGGGGAGGATATACTATTTCTAAAAAATCTAAAATAAATATAAGCTTGGGATATACATACAACGTATATAGCCAGCATGATAAAAATATTAGAAAATTCCGTGATGGAGGATCATTTTATTCCACTTTCAATGGTGGTTACCAGTTTAGTGATCTGTTGAACAGCAATGTTAGCCTTACTTTTAACCGGTTTGCAAATCCGCAGGGAAGTGTGAGAACTGCTTTAAGTATGAATATCGGCGCACAACGTAAGTTTCTTAATAAAAAACTTATCATCAGTGTAAATGTGATTGATCCTTTCAGGCAACAGCTGAATAAAGTATATACTTATGGCACCAATTTTACATTGGAAAGTTTCAGCGCAACACAAACGAGAAATTTCAGAATTGCTGCCGGTTATATTTTTAGTAAAAATGTAAAGAAGACGAAACCTGCACTAAAAATGAAAAAATAAACACTAAATAAATCGAATTACACAAAGTACCGGTGCATAAAATAAAAAAATAATTCTTGTAATCAGCAGAAATTTGTGATATAAGTTTTAAGCCAAGGAAAACCTTTTAGCAAGCCAGCTTTCTTTAACAGGTATAAGCCAGCGATTTAATAGTTCCTCTTTAGTTTGAACGATATTATTAAAATATAAAGTATCACCATTAATAAAATTATTCTCAATAGCATAATTTAATTGTTCCATGGGAAGCAATTGTATCCTTTCTTTTACAACAAATGCAAGCATTTGCCTTTCGAATAGGTTCACCTGATAATCCTGTTCAATATTTTTTATTAATCTTACTGAAGAGTCAGTACTACAGCCACTAACACCGGTGGCAGTTTCATCAGCCATTAAAATAACAAATTGTCCAAAAAATAAATTGGCATACCCTTTTACTTTAGCGCCATGGCTTAGCCATGTTTTTGTAAAATCTTCTAATAATTCTTCAATTTGTAATGCTTCACTTAATGTAAACAGCCTGTTGCATTGGTATATCCAAACCCTGGAGTTATCATTAAAATCTTCTGGGATTAAATTTTGGAAATGTAGATTCATATGGCAAATTTACTTTATTTGGATTTCGCCTTTTTTGTATACCATAATATAAAAATAAATGTAAGTAAACCAGCTAATACAATTCTTTTGAGTATTTGTTTTAAATAAAAATATTGTTCCCAATTTTTGTAATCAAATAATATTTCCAAAAGTAAAGTGAATGTAAATAGGAATACAAAATAAAAAAGGGAAAGCTTAAAAAGTTTTATCCTTTTAATACCTTTTAAAAACTATTTTTTTCTGTTTCCATTATTAATGTATAAATATCAATCCATCGAGGCAGCAATCATCTCAGCAATATCAAAAACTTTCACTTCATCTTCTTTATCATTTATTTTTATTCCATCAGTAAGCATCGTCATACAAAACGGACAATTAGAGGCAATAATTGTTGCGCCGGTTTCAAGCGCTTCACGTGTTCTTTCAGTATTAATTCTAATACCGCCCTTTTCTTCTTCCTTAAACATTTGAGCGCCACCTGCGCCACAGCATAGTCCATTGCTTCTGCAACGTTTCATTTCTACCAATTCAACATCCAATGCCTCCAGCACTTTTCTCGGTGCTTCATAAATACCATTGGCTCTCCCTAAATAACAGCTATCATGGTAAGTAATTTTTTTTCCTTTAAATGATCCTTGTTCATTCATTTTTATTTTTCCCTCATCAATTAACTGCTGTAAGAATGTGGCATGGTGTATCACTTCGTAATTACCACCTAATTCAGGATATTCATTCTTTAAGATATTAAAACAATGGGGGCAGGCAGTTACTATCTTTTTAATTCCATAACCATTCAACACCTGGATATTTTGATAAGCCATCATCTGGAACATAAATTCATTTCCTGCTCGCCTTGCGGGGTCGCCGGTACACATTTCTTCCTTACCAAGAATGGCATATTTAATTTCAACCTTGGATAAAATGGTGGCAAAAGCTTTTGTAATTTTTTGGGCTCTCTGGTCAAAGCTGCCGGCACAGCCTACCCAGAATAAAACTTCAGGAGTTTCGTTGTTAGCAACGCTTTCCACCATCGTTGGTATATTCATATCCTTTCTTTAATTTAATTTACCACCAGCTACCTGAAGCAAATGCTGCCACCACCACAATTACTAATACAATAAATAAAGAGCCAAGCACTAATCCTATTAATGACTTGGTATCCCCTTTTTTTCTGCCCAGTCCGATAATGCCTAACACTATTGCAGCCAGTGCCAACGGGATACTTATAATACCCACATAAGGAATGAGAGCCAAAACGAAGGCACCGCCGCCAAAAACCAAAGAGAGTAATCCTATATCTGTCTTTTTGCCTTCTGCTTTTTCATCAGGTAATTGCTTTCTTAATTTTGCTTTAAGTATAACAAAAGAAAGTTTTTGTTTAAGGGTCATCCTGGTCCCTGTAAGTTCGTAGTATTTTTTTGGTGTAAGATTTAAAAAATCCTGTACAGACATAGCTTTCAGTTTAGCCGGGCCAATATATGTTTTTGGACCACTATAATTTGAAGGTGAAAACGAAAATGTTGAAGTCCCCATCAAAAACAGGATCAAGAAAAGCGTTAGTTTTTTCATGGTAAATATTTTGGCTAAAATACAGCAAAGATTTTTCTAATAAGTAAACAAATAGATTTCTTTATAAAACGAAGAAATAAAAATATTAAACCATTCTAATTATTTACAACAAGCGCAAAGGCTAGCGCTAAAAATAAAAATATTTATTTATTTACATTGGGGAAAAACTAAGCTTCGGGTCTTAAAAACATATTTTTGCATTTTGCAAAAAATCAAATGAAACAAATTTTTAAAAGATTATTTGATTGGGAGCATTGGCCATTCAAGTTGTTATATGCGCCAATATCACCAGTTTGGCTCTGGTATATTGTACGCTCGGGTGCTGTTTGGTTCTTTACGCCGAGCAACCCTAAGTTAACCTTCGGCGGTATGGAAGGTGAACCAAAACAGGAAATGCATGACCTGTTGCCACAGCAATTTGCTCCTGCTACATTTAATGTTTTACCAGGAAGTGATTTTGAAATGGTAAAAAAAAAGCTTTCAGAATATAATATTGATTTCCCATTGGTGGTTAAGCCGGAAGTTGGCGGGCAGGGAATATTATTCAGGAAACTTGATACTTTAGAACAACTAAAAAATTATCATAATAAAGTTCCGGTTGAATACATTGTACAGGAAAAGATCAATTATCCTATGGAAGTAAGTGTATTTTATTACCGGATGCCGCATCTTACTACAGGTGTTGTAACAGGTTTTCTTCATAAGATTCCATTACAGATTACAGGGGATGGCATACATACACTTCACCAACTTATCAGGCAACACCCAAAAGCATATAAAAGAGAAAAGGAATTGCAACATAGGCATGGTACAAATTTTAATATAGTGTTACAGGCAGGTGAAAAATATATGTTAAGTTATGCAGCTAACCATAACAGGGGGGCTCAATTTATTAATTTACATACTGAAATTGATAACAGGTTAGTCAGCATCTTTGATAAAATCAGTTTAAGTCTCAATGATTTCTTCTACGGCCGTTATGATATAATGTGTACATCTATTGAGGATTTAAAAAATGAGAAATCTTTTTCTATCCTTGAATATAATGGATGTGGTGCGGAGCCCAATCATTTTTATGATACGGGTTACACATTGGCAGGAGCTTATAAAGAAATATTAAAGCACTGGAAAGCACTTTATACAATAAGCAGGTACAATTATAAGCAAGGCATACAATACTGGCCGTTTATGAAAGGTTTAAAATTTTTGAGTGATACAAGAAAACATTTCAGGATAATGAAACAGGCAGATAAATTTATTTAACAAACTCGTTGGTATTTAAAAAAATGAAATCCCTTTTAATAAGCATCTTTTTTTTATTACTTCAATTCGCTGCAGTATCGCAAAAATATAAACCTGCAGATGATGGTAGTAAAATCCATTTCATCATTAAGAATTTTGGAATAGAAACAGGTGGTGATCTTTCAGGGCTGGCCGGAGAAATTAATTTCCTACCCGCTGATATTAAAACCAGCAGCTTTGATGTATCTGTAAGTGTTAGTACCATTGATACAGATAATGACAGAAGAGATGGACATTTGAAAGGCGAAGATTACTTCGATGCAGAAAAATATCCTGTCATAAAAATTAAATCCACTAAAATTAACCGGACTAATAAATCGGCATCCGGCTGGTACCATTTTACCGGGATACTCTCTTTGCATGGTATTACAAAACCAATTGCATTCCCGTTTCGTGCAACTAAAAAAGGTGAGGATTATTTATTTTTTGGAGGGTTTACCATTAACAGGCTGGATTATGGAATTGGAAAGAGCAGTTCTGTAATGGGAAACAAAGTAAAAATTTCAATGTTAGTTTTAGCTAAGAAAAGCTAATTTAGTTTTTCAATATGCAACTGGCTCGTGTTTTTTTTTGGGGAATGTTGGTAAGCTTTCTGGGCTCTTTGCCTTTAGGTACCCTTAATGTACTTGCCATGAAGATAAGCGTGGAGGAAGGAATTAAATACGCTGTCTTTTTTTCACTTGGCTCATTACTAATGGAGATGATCTATGTACGGGTCTCCCTGGTAGGAATTAACTGGATCCGTAAACAAAAGAAATTATTTCAATGGCTTGAGTGGATAACACTGTTTATAGTTGTTGCGCTGGCTATCGGAAGCTTTATGACGGCTATAAACCACAATCCTGCTGATGCCCAGGTTCAAAATCATTTACCTGATGTGAACCGGTTTTTACTGGGAATATTTTTATGCGCTATTAGCCCTGTACAGATACCATTTTGGTTTGGCTGGAGTACCGTTTTATTTACAAAGAAAGTTCTGCTACCTAAAAATTCTAATTATAATATCTACATCCTTGGTATTGGACTGGGAACGTTAATGGGAAATTGTGTTTTTATTTTCGGAGGAAAGTGGATCGTTGAAAAATTAAATACCAACCAGAATATTTTAAATTATGTAATAGGAAGCATTTTTGCCCTTACCGCTATTATTCAGTTGGTAAAAATAGTAACGCATAAGGATGCCGCTGAAAAATTAGAGCATTTGGGGGAGAATGATAACACACCGATTGGAGAACGACTACCTGAAACAGAACATTAATCTACGTTTTTTCAAGTTAATAAACATCAGCTATCCTCATGTATCTTAAAAATCTTCTTTACCAATGAAACAATTGTTGTTGCAATAATAGCTCCTGAAAATGCCAGGAAGATATCCTTTTGTGCATCCCAAATATCACCTTGTGTTCCTAAATATGCATCTCCCTGTGCTTTAAAAAACAAATCCGCTACAGCCCATTCTATTAATTCATAAAAGCCACTTATTGAAAGCGTTATTTCAATAGGTAATAACCATGCCACCCATCGTGGGTATTGTAGCCATTTTAAAAACATTTCACGCATTGGATAGGCAAGTAAAAATCCAAAGCTAAAATGTACAATACGGTCATAATGATTTCTTGATAAATTAAAAGCATCCTTTAGCCAGTAACCGAAAGGATTTTCAGCATAGGTATGCTTAGAACCATATACATGTAAGCACAGATAAATGCAGATAAGTAAATAACTAAGGTCGCTGAATTGATACTTTTTGTAAGTTATAATAAGAAAAAATAAAAAAATGAATGTCAGCGCATTTTCGAGGAGCCAATTCGCCATATCCGTAGTACCGATAAGCGAATTAACCCATACAAAAAGAAATACAATAGTAAAAATTATTAGCCAGACATTCTTTTTAAATGGCACTCGGCTTTTTGATATTGCAATAGTGAAACTCATAAAATCAATAGGATAATTTATTCGATTAATCTACAATACAAAGCTTGCAGCCCTTTTTAGTAGAAGAACGATGCGGCTCGCTGTCATCACCAACAACATATGTCATACCTTTTTTAATTCTAAGTTTTCTTCCATTTTCTAACTCAGTTATCATCCTGCCTTTAATGCAATAAATAACATGCCCTTTATTGGACCAGTGGTCAGAAACATAACCTTCAGAATATTCAACCATTCTTATCCTTATATCAGCCATATAGTTTGCCATAAGGCAAAACCTGGGTCCCCAGAATGTTTAATCTTTTCAACTTTTTTCCAGTTAATGGATTGAAAAGGGTGTTGTGTGATCTTCATTAGTTAAAGTTTCTATTTTTAATGATGATGTGCTGAATTTCGATAATGCTCTTTCAAAAGATCAAGTCCGTAGTCCCCATTAAAATCCCGCCAAACAGTGTGAATATGATTAGCATTATTTTGAGTATTGTCAAACTCAATTAAAAATGTTTTACCCTGTACCCTGTAGTAATGGGGCTTGCCAGGTACCATATCGCCGGCCCATCCAAAACTAAGTGAATCCATATCTTCCGCTTTTATTTTTTTTAACCTGTATTTTGCAATTGCAGATGGCATAGATGAAAGATAAGCCTCGATCAATTTATTTAAAATAGACTTTTGTACATGTGTCATTTCCTTTGCAAAAATACCTACAGGTTTTAATGGTGTTACTTTAGCTGAGTTTGTAGTTAAAATATCATCAAAAGCAAATGATTGAAAAATAGCTTTTTTCTTTTGGCTTTGTGTAAGTGAATTTACCAGCTCAAAACCAAAATCTTCTTCTGCTTTGATTACCTGCATGCCCTTATGCAATCCATTACTTACGATTGCCGGATTAGCCCCGAAAAAGAAAGGTGCAAAGGCAATCTTATCTTTTACTACAGTAAAGTTCAGTGCAAGGTGGTGCCCACTGAATTTCCACCCCCATGCATTGTCTTTTTTGGGAGTACCATAAATAGATATGAAATAATTTTCAGAAATCCGGCTTGTATTTTTCGGCTGCAACTCACGTAACACATCTTCCAGCAACATTATGTTTTTTGTTTTATTATATCCTTCTTTACTCAAAAAAGTCTTCAGCAAAGAATACACAGCTTCTTTTTGAGCTGGTTCCAGATCTTTTATTGCAATACCGCTTCTGGGATATTGCGTAGGTGGAACATAATGCCATTCATAGCGGTTTAATTCCTCAAAACCGAAAATTACTTTTTTCTTTTGGGCCTCATTTAAGGAATTAATAAATGCAATTGCTCTTTCAGTGTAGTACCTACTATCATTATTCTGAGCTATCAAAGAATATGGAAATAATAATAAAAAAATCAGAAGCATCTTCATAAAAATATTATTCGGGAAAAATGGATATGTTGCTTTTCATTCAAGATAATCCAAATATTAGTAATTTGTAAAGAGGACAATCCTAACTCTCCACCCTCATCTCCTCTGCCCATTTATCTCTTTCATCAGTAATGGATTGATCGAAGTAAAAATCCCGAATCATCGGCGAGAAATCGGTGTTTGTCACCCTGAGCTTGTCGAAGGGTTGTTGAGAAGCTTTAATGAAGCTGATTTTGATAATTTCTTTATTTCTTGCCAATCTTCTTTAAATAAGGCTTCTTTCTTTTTTCTTGACCAACCTTTCAATTGCTTCTCTCTTAAAATTGCTTGCCTGATATCGTTTGTTGTTTCATAATATTTCAGCTCAATAGGTCTTCTTTTGTATGTAAAGCAGTCTTTGTTAAATCCTGTATTGTGTTCCCACAATCTTCTGTCTAAATCATTTGTAACTCCGATATAGTAAGCACTATCCCGGCATTCAACTATATAAACTGTATAATTATGCGAATTCATAATCTCAACATTTTGACTTTAATCAGCCATCCTTCGATCCTTCGGTAAGCCTTTCTGCCGACAGGCAGGCTCAGGATTAACTTAACTCAGGATGACAGCAGTCTCGGGCATTTGTGGTCATTTGATATGCACAATAAAAGTAATAATTTCTGCATTTTATCTTTAATCAACAATCCTTCGACAAGCTCAGGATGACAGCCCTCTATAGCAAAAATCAATTTCTCAAAAATCCTAACTCATACACCAGCGGTTGCAGCTTTTCTGTTAGCGCTTTATACGCTTCTTCAAATGGTGTAAAGGAAACAACAGGAAAATCTCCGCTGCTGTTACGGGCTTGTAATGCTTTTCGTATTTGGTACCATCCAACATCTGCTCGGTTAAGTTTTAATTCATCTCTTACGGTGCGTAAGTCTGTATGAGCAAAGTACGCTTGCCAAAGCTTTTTGCCCTCAGGTAATACCTGTTGTGCTTCATTACTTAATAATTTTCCGGCTAAATACTGCACCATAAAATCACTTTCAAAGCGTTCGGTTGCATTTACTTCAACTTCGGTAAAAGGTATAAAATGATTAACGATGCTCCATTTTTTTCCATTCCATTCTAAACCGTTGGCACTGGCTGTGAGGTTGCTGCCATTAAACAACATCCATATCAAACAATCTGTTTTAAATTCTTCAGGAAGTGGTTGTGTAGGCTTTAAGAATTGGTCCCTGTCATTGAGCCAGGTGGGCTTTATTAATCTTCTAACTGAAAAAACTATTGCTACTTGCCAAAGATTATCTTTCGTTATAAAAAAAGCGCCGGCACTACCAAATCCAGAAGAAAAAATTGCAGTTAATGTACTTGCATTTTGAAGCATATTACTGTTGGATAACATACTTCCAATGGCTCCATCAGCCCATCTATTACCTCTTAAATCTTTACTTACTGTAGCTGGGGTAACAGCATTCTTTAATGGGATTGAATCTGTTTTGTTTGACCTCGGTCTCTTTATCCATTCACTTAAAAAATTTTCAGATGCGATATTATAAAATGTTTTCTCACCTATAGGATTTACTGACCTATCTAAAACATCGGCAGTAATTTCAACTATTTTGTTTTTGTGTTGAGGATTTCGACTCGTTTCCCAAATTAAAAAACCTATTGGAAATTCCCCTTTTAATCCTTCAAAAGATTTACTATGTACAAAGAATCCACCTAAATACTCACCATACCAAAGTTTCCTAAAGTTTTCAAAGTTGGGTGCATTAATATATTTTAGTTTGCTAAACATAGCAATCGTTGCAGTGGGAAGTTCTACAGATATCCTTGCAATAAATTGCGTAAAAAGTTCTCTAGTTGCATATCCATAATCCTCCATTTGAGAGGCAATTTTTGTTGTAGCAATATCCGTTTTATGTTTGCCGCCACTAATAGTATCAGTACTTCCTGCTTCGCCATATGGAGGATTAATCAATACCAAAATTTTTTTCCCATCAGAAATAGCTTTACGTAAACTTTCAGGTATTTTATTAGTGAGTGTATAATCTATTTGCCCATCATCTGTTATGTCATCGTTCAAATAATCATATTGAAAACGTGTGGCGGCAACACAGGTTTTAGTAGCCTTCATTACATCTACATCGGCACTGTCTAATGTGCTCATAAAAATATTACGGGGGTTGCTGTGCTTTACTTCGAGGTTGCCTACACCGCAACACATATCCCATACTATGTATTCTTTCTGCCAATTGTTGCCCAATGTTTCAGTTAGTTTATCGTAAGCCTTGTCTACTACCGCCAAAGGCGTATAAAATGCACCTTTAA
>MWVW01000041.1_pt1 | contig 29789 bp, 28 predicted proteins | sample 1047191 | NCBI WGS metagenome assembly MWVW01 (sample SAMN06349985, study PRJNA376086) | soil metagenome | isolation source: MtG22-5 sample Antarctic (ecotone) | place: Antarctica
GTGCCCCTACTATATACCCTAATTGCTCCATAAAAACAGCACCTTTAGAATACGCTGCATTACTATAGGCATAATTTGTATTAAAGTGATCGGCATGGGTAGTTAAAGGTTCTTCTCTCCCGCTTTTTGCCAGGTTAATATAGCCTGTATAATTGTCTGCATGATACAAAGGCAATTTAGCTGCAACCACTGAATCTGATCTTTTTTTATCTGCCGGGCTGCTATTGACGATTGTTTGCTGACGATAATATTCTTCCACCAGGTTGGTGCTGTATTCAGTAAAACCTTCATCCATCCACGCATATAATGATTCATTTGTACCCAGCATCATCTGATACCAACTATGCATCCATTCGTGGAAGGCAGTACCAAGGCTCGTCCCAACCAACATAGTGGCCATTGGATATTCCATAGCACCATCACCGCCATGTATAAATGAATATTGTTTGTAAGGATACTCACCAAAGTTTTTTTTGATGAAGGGATATACTATTACTGCTGCATCAGCCATTCTTTCCCACTGCCCATCCCAGCTTGCTACATATTTATTAAACTCGTTGCCATAAGCAGCCTTTGATTCTTCACTCAAATTATTGTAGGCAACTTCAGTAGGCCTGCTTTTGTATAAAACATGAATGGTAGGACCATTGACTATGCTTCGTGTAATATGTTTGTACTCAGGATCGGCAGCCCAGGCAAAGTCATGAATATTGGGAGCAATAAAACGCCAGCTCATTTTATCCCCTGCAGAGCGGTTTATTTTTACATCTTTATTTTCATAACCAAAGCCAACGGAATTAGAATTCTGTAAGTAACCGGTTCCTCCAAGCATATAGGTTTTGTCAATATTAATCGTCACATCATAATCTCCCCAAACCCCATAGAACTCCCTGGCAATGTAAGGTGTAGGATGCCAGCCTTCGAAATCATACTCTACCATTTTTGGATACCACTGAGTCATTGTATATCGAACACCGGTACGCGGATTATCCCGTCCGCTGCGGCGTATTTGCAATGGCACCTGCGCTTCCCAATCCATATCAAAACTGACTTTGCTGCGGGGTAACACCGGCTTATCCAATACAACTTCGAGAATGGTTTCATGATAAATTATTTTTTGAAGACGTCCATTCATTTTAAGACTAAGGATATTTTGATAACCATATTCTTCTTTCTTTAAATTCGCAATGCGGTTTTTGATACGGGCATCCCAGTCCAGGATGTCATTACCATTTATATCTTTTCTTAAAACTGTAGTTCCAAATATGCGGCTGCGAACATCCATCATACTGTTTGGCTGAAAAGCATTAAAATAAAGATGGTAAAACACCCTTTTCAAAGTATCCGGGGAGTTGTTCCAATATTCAAGTTTTTGTTTTCCTTTATACTGGTTTGTATGAACATTCATATCAATGTTCATGGTGTATTTTACCCGTTGCTGCCAACGATCTGGCTGAGCAATTGAAATTATGAATGAGAAAAGGCAAATGGTTAAGCAAATTTTTTTCATCATGATCAAAAAATTATTCCTTTTTATAGATTTGTAAATTTCGACAAATAGCTGTTATGAGAAAAAGAAAATTGATTGATAGTCATCCATTTATTGCTTATTCTCAGGAAAAAGTAAGAGCGGAAAATATGATCCAACTCAGTAAAACTTATTTCGGATTCATGAACAACCGCAGATCTGTACGTGATTTTTCTGATAAACCAGTACCAAAAGAAGTCATTGAAAACATACTTTTAACCGCTTCTACGGCACCCAGCGGCGCTCATAAACAACCTTGGACTTTTTGTGTTGTGCAAAATGATAATTTGAAAAAACAGATAAGGGTCGCTGCTGAAAAAGAGGAATGGGAAAGCTATAATGGAAGATTGCCGGCAGAATGGCTGGCAGATCTCAAACCACTGCAAACAGACTGGAAAAAAGAATTTCTGGAAACAGTTCCTTACCTCATTGTTGTTTTCAAAAAAAGTTATGAATTAATTGATGGCAAAAAAAGAAACACATATTATGCTGTTGAAAGTTGTGGAATAGCTGTAGGTTTTTTACTTGCAGCCATTTATAATGCTGGTTTGTCTGCATTGACTCATACCCCCTCTCCTATGAATTTTTTAACTCAGTTACTCCAACGCCCTGAAAATGAAAAACCCTTTTTACTGATTCCTGTGGGTTATGCAGCAGATGAATGCTGGGTGCCTGATTTATCAAGAAAAAGCTTAGAAGATATTTCAGCATGGCATTAACTAATTTTTTCCTTGGCCCTGAACTATGATCACAATTTCTCCTTTTACTCCTTTTTCTTTATAATGATCATGTACCTCTTGTAAGCTGCCTCTTTTTGTTTCTTCAAATATTTTGGACAACTCCCTGCTTACGCTGCAGGGACGCTCATTTCCAAAATATTTTATAAAGTCTGCCAATGTTTTCACCAAACGCATAGGCGATTCATAAAATATCATTGTTCTGTCTTCTTCTTTAAGACGTGTAAGCAATGTATGTCTCCCCTTTTTTAATGGTAAAAAACCTTCGAAAGCAAAACGGTGAGCAGCTAACCCACTGTTTACCAAAGCAGGTATTAATGCAGTAGCACCGGGTAATGTCTCTACTTTAATGTTGTTCTTAATACATTCTCTAACTAATAAAAATGAAGGATCTGAAATTCCGGGTGTGCCTGCATCAGTAATCAATGCGATGGTTTTACCCGCCACCAATTGATCTACTAGGTGGTTAGTTACCTTATGTTCGTTGTGCTGGTGATAAGGAGAAAGTGGTTTTTTGATATTATAATGAGATAAAAATTTGGATGAGGTACGGGTATCTTCACAAAGTATAAAATCTACCTGTTGCAACACATCAATAGCCCGAAGCGTTACATCTTTTAAATTGCCAATTGGGGTGGGAATGATGTATAGCATGAAATTCGCAATTGGCTAAAGAGTCAGCTAATAATTATTTCATATTGCTCCATTACCGGATTGGCTAACAGTTTTTTACTGGCCTGCTCGGCAATATTTTTTGCTTCTTCTTCATTTGAAGCTTCTATTTTCAAAGCAATATTTTTTCCAATGCGCACTTCTTCAATGTTTTTCAGGCCCAGGTTGCTCAAACCACTCATTACTGCCTTACCCTGGGGGTCCAATAAATCCTTCAAAGGCATCACTTTTACCTGTACCGAAAACATCATAATCAGAAATTTTATGAGCAAACCTATGAAAGTTTGCCTTTTGAAAGAGGTATATTAATTATCAAAACAATATTGAATTATACTGTGATATCCATTACCTCCTTATCAATAAAGACTTGTGCAGGTTGCTTTAAAAACAGGGAAAGAACTATATATGCCATAAAAATGAATGGTACAGAAAGCCATTGTAAAAACATTATAGCAAAAATAGCTATCAGGATTAATAAATATTTATCCATGTTTTTTTTAAAAGAAAAGCCGGAAAATTTCATTGCCAGAAATGCCTTTCGGTTAAGCATCAGCACACTCAGCAAAATAATAACACCATATATAAACCACCGGTTGATAAACAAAGCCTGCAGATCAAAATACTGATGCAAAATAATAAGAGGAAATGAAGCTATGACCAGAGCTGCTGCAGGCGAAGGCACTCCTTCAAAATTATATTGCTGACTTGTACTAAGATTGAATTTTGCAAGACGCCAGGCAACAGCTCCGGTAAAGAAAAATACAGGCAATAATACCACAACGGGGGTATCAAGTCCGTTTTCCTGCTGGGCATAACCAATGCGGAGCAGTTGATACAATATCATGGCGGGAGCTACACCAAAGCTTACCATATCACTTAGCGTATCCAATTGTTTTCCCATGGCTGATTCTGCCTTCATCATCCTGGCTAAAAAGCCATCTAAAAAATCTACAACAGCAGCTCCAAAAATAAAAAGTGAACCCCACCATATTTTTTCCGGCAAGGTTACCTGTGAAGCTCCTCCATCATCAAGCAAAACAATAGTTTCGCCTGTTTGCAAAATCAATACAATAGCTATACAACCGAAAATAAGATTGAGAAGTGTAAATAGGTTTGGAATAATCGCATGTCGTTCTGTATTGAAATATTTGCTATTTACCCCCCACTGTTGCGGCTTAGTTTCTATATCCTGCTTGCTCATAAATTATATTTATCTAATCAATTGAAAAGAACAATAACCGCGGTTAAATACTTTAACCGGAAGACTTCATTACCGATTCAATTTCATCTGTAGTAATGGGTATGCCTTCGAAAAGATCAATGTGCCCATTCTCAGTGATCCATATATTATTCTCAATGCGAATACCCATACCTTCTTCTTCTATGTATATTCCCGGTTCTACAGTGAAGAGCATGCCAGGTACAATAGGAGCTGTACGTGTGCCGATGTCATGTACATCTATACCCAGGTGGTGTGAAATGCCATGATAAAGATATTTGCGATAAGCCCTGTTTTCGGGATCTTCATTTTTTACATCTGAGTCAGTAATCAAAGAAATTTTTAAAAATTGCTTAGTGGCCTCGTCACCTATTTTCTCAGTATAATCAATAATGGAAATACCGGGTTTAAGTAAACTTTTTGCGTAGTTATGCAGATGTAAGCAGGTATCATAAACTTCTTTTTGCCGCTTAGTGAATTTTCCATTGACAGGAATTGTTCGGGTAAGATCGGCAGCATAACCTCCATAGAGGGCACCGAAATCCATCAGTAACAATTCGCCGTTTTTACATTCTTCGTTATTGGATACATAATGTAATGTTCTCGCCCTGTCTCCGGAGGCTATAATACTCCCATAAGCTTCACCACTTGCCCTCTGGCTCAAAAAGGAATGCACTATTTCAGCCTCTATTTCATATTCCATCACACCTGGTTTTACAAAACGCAGTATGCGTTCAAAACTGTTGCCGGTAATTTTTATAGCTGTCCGAACTATTTCTATTTCATATTCTGTTTTTACAGCCCTTAATTCTTTCATCAACTTAGCGGCCCTCTCATACTGATGTAATGGGTATCGATCTTTCATTTCATCTGCAAAACGATAATCACGGCTTCGCACAAGGCTGGCTTTGCGGTCATTTTCATTGGTATCTAAATAAATAGTATCAGCGAGGTGTATCCAGGGCTGCAACAAGGCATCTAAACCTTCCACCCAAATAATGGTTTGCATGCCACTGATAGCAATTGCTTCTTCTTTGCGCAATCGCTTTCCGTCCCATTTTTCTTTCAATTCATTAGGTTTTACCAGCACCAATACTTCTCTGTATTTGGGATCAGGATTATCAGGAAATAAAATAACCATGGAATCTTCCTGCATGATACCGCTAAGCCAGTAGAGGTCGCTGTTTTGCTGAAAATTATAAATGGCATCGCCGTTTCGGGGCACTTCATCATTACTTACAAAAATGGCAATACTGTCAGGTTTCATGCGCTGGACAAACCTATTCCTGTTTGTAGTAAATAACTCCGGATTAATAGGCAGATGTTTCATTCCTGTTTTTTAAAGCTTGGAAATTAGTATTATTTAGCCTAATTGCATTTGGAGCCGGAAAAATGAAACGGATGAGTTTCAATTTTAAGTTAACATCTACACTAATTTTATTTTATTTACATAATGTGTAGCTAGCACACTAGGATCATTATCAATTTACTAATGCTTTAATTTTGCACCCTTTAACAACGATTGCCGTTTATGTCAGTACCTACTATTTCTTTCCCGACAGAGAACCTCGTGAGCATAGGTTTAAAAAATACTGAAAGCATCCATTATCAATCATCACCTGAAGACCTGGTTCAGGATACGCTTCGCATAGGTGAAGGTGTTATAACCGACACAGGAGCTCTTGCGATCCAAACAGGTGAATTCACAGGACGATCCCCAAAAGACAAATTTACGGTGAGGGATGAAACAACAGTTGATAGTGTGCATTGGAATGAATTCAATATTGCAATGGAAGACAAATACTTCCATATAATCCAAAAAAAGATTCTGGCCTACCTTGATAATCAACCTGAACTATGGGTGCGGGACTGCTTTGCCTGTGCCGACCCCCGTTACCGTTTAAACCTTCGTATAATCAGCGAAAAGCCATGGACCAATTTGTTTGCATACAACATGTTTCTTCGTCCGGACGAAGATGAACTGGAAAATTTCAAAGCTGACTGGACCATTTTATCAGCACCAGGTTTAAAACTTAATGCAGCAGAATGCGGCACCCGCCAACATAATGCTGCTGTAGTTTCCTTTAAGCATAAAATGATTTTAATAGCAGGTACAGGCTACACAGGTGAAACGAAAAAGGGGATTTTTACCGTTCTCAATTATATACTTCCTCATGATAAAGGTGTATTAAGCATGCATTGTTCGGCTAACATGGGTGACGCCGGTGATACGGCAATTTTCTTTGGATTAAGTGGTACCGGAAAAACAACGTTAAGTGCTGATCCCTATCGTAAACTGATTGGTGATGATGAGCATGGCTGGACAGAAGATAATATTTTTAATTTTGAAGGAGGATGTTACGCAAAGCTGATTGGGTTGAATGAGCAAAAAGAACCCGAAATATTTCACGCAATCCGCCCCGGTGCTATAGTTGAGAACGTGCAATTTTTCAAAGGAACTAACAGGATAAATTTTGATGATGCTTCGATAACAGAAAACACAAGGGTTTCTTACCCGCTGCATTTTATTTCCAATGCGCAGGAGCCTTCTATAGGCAGGATTCCAAAAAACATCTTCTTTTTAACGTGCGATGCTTTTGGTGTGCTACCTCCGATTTCAAAATTGAGTACAGGACAGGCCATGTACCAGTTCATTTCGGGTTATACAGCCAAAGTAGCTGGCACAGAAGCGGGAGTTACTGAGCCAAACCCAACATTCAGTGCTTGTTTTGGAGCACCCTTCCTGCCATTACATCCTGGAGAGTATGCCAGGATGCTTGGCGAAAAATTGCATAAGCACAAAGTAAATGTATGGCTGATCAACACAGGCTGGACAGGTGGCGCTTATGGAGAAGGGCATAGAATAAAACTTTCTTATACACGTGCTATGATCACCGCTGCTTTGAATAAAAACCTGGATAAAGTAGAATCTGTGACAGACCCGATTTTTGGAGTAGCTATCCCTGTAGCAGCGCCAGGCGTGCCCTCTGACATTTTGATTCCAAAAAATACCTGGAAGGATAAATCAGCTTACGATGAAAAGGCCAAATACCTGGCGGGTTTATTCTTAACTAATTTTGAAAAATATGCATCGGGTGTAAGTGAAGAGATTATAAGTGCTGCTCCTAAAATTTAATTTTTACACTTAAAAATATTTAACGCTTTGGTTTTGTTTGTGTCCAAAGCGTTTTTTATATTTATTTAACGTAAGTGGATTTGACAGAATGAAATTTATAAAGTCTACTTTCCGTTATCTCTGATATGCCTAATCTCTTTCGCCTTTCTACAGCGTTATTATTCATACTGAATTTTTCAGGCAAGCCTTTGCCGTTTGTTGCTGAAAATCATACTGCGTTTCCTGTATTTGAAAAAGAGCTTGAGCGTAAGGAAGATGCGGAATACATCCCCTGGCTCGAAGAACGAATGCTCACGTGGGAAGATTTTCAATCTACTCCCAAACGCTATACAGATGCTGTAGCCTCCACCAGCACTTCGCTGGGTGTGGCTTATCAACTACGGAATGGAAAACTTACATACCAGATCACTTGTAATTTTTCAAAGAAAAAATCATGGGGTTTGCTAAAAACAGATTATATCCTTGCTCACGAACAAGCCCATTTTGATATCACTGAAATTTATGCCCGCAAACTACATCAGGCCTTACAGCGGTATTGGTTTGATAGAAGGTCATTCAAACAGGATATCAATCATATTTACCAACAAATAGTAAAAGAAAAAGAGTCCATACAGGAAGCTTATGATGGCGAAAGCGACCATAGTCGGAATAAAAAACGTCAGATTGAATGGCTGGAAAAAATTGACGTTATGCTGGAAGAAACTTACCCATTCAGCAACTATCCTTAACGTTATTTTACTGTAATTTTACACAAAGCTCGGAATGAAAAAAAGCTACCTGCTTTATTTTATAGTAGCCATCGTATTTTCAACAGCAGCAATTGTCGGTTTTATAAAAGGCTACGGTTTCAGAAGTGTTGCTGCTTCCCTGTTAGCTCTCTCCTTTGTTCTTGCCGGTATACATTATAAAAGAAAGGAAAAAATAAAAATTAAAGTAAAAAATTTAAAACAAACCATATAGTTGTGCATCTATCTTGGAAATGATCTTTCCAAGGTCTTCTTCATTCTCTCCAAATTTATTTTCATCTACATTGATTACCAATAATGGACCTTCCTTATATCCATTGATCCATTTGGTATAATATTCATTTAATTTTTTCAAGTAATCTAGGCGAATGTTTTCCTCATACTCCCTCCCACGTTTTTGAATCTGTCCTACCAATGTGGGCACAGAAGCTTGCAAATAAATTAATAAATCCGGAGGCTGAACCATTGTTTTCAAGGTTTCAAAAAACTTAAAATAGTTATCATAATCCCTTTTACTCATTAGGTTCATCTCGTGAAGATTCGGTGCAAAAATGTGTGCATCTTCATAGATAGTTCTATCCTGTATCACTGTTTCCGTACCACGGTGTATATCAAGTAGCTGGTTTAACCGGCTGTTTAGAAAATAAACCTGCAATTGAAAACTCCAACGCGGCATGTCTTCATAAAAATCATTGAGATAGGGATTGCGGTCTACATCCTCAAACTGAGGAATCCATTTGTATTGCTTACTGAGCAATTCAGTAAGTGTTGTTTTGCCGGCCCCAATATTGCCGGCAATTGCTATATGCTTTGGTTTTTTATTTTTTGGCATGCCTGATGCGACGTTTGGCGGGAATTATTTTTATTAATTTTTAAAAATAGAGATTTCTGTCAACACACTGACAACATTCATAGATATTTGAGGCCTACCAATTCCCTTACCTGCACTATAGTTGCACCAGCACTCGCCCTGGCCCGCGTTGTGCCATTTTCTATTACCGTTTTCAAATATTGCTTATCGGAATAAATAGCTTCAGCTTTTTCACGGATAGGTTTAATGAACCTGACCATATCATCTGATAATTGTTTTTTCATATCGCCATAACGTATAGTGGCTTTAGTAAAATCATCCCTGAATTTTTCAGATGTACTCTGTTCACTGACGAGGTTCATAATGCTAAACAAATTTTGAATATAGTCTGGCATCACTGAGCCCACCATTGCAGGCCCGCTATCGGTTTTTGCCTTCATTACTTTTTTCCTGATGGTCTCATCATCATCCGCAAGATAGAGTGTAGCGAACTGATTTTCACTTTTGCTCATTTTACCTGCCCCATCGAGGCTGGGTATTTTTATTAATTCTGCGCCAAAGTTGAAAGCCTTCGGTTCCGGAAACAACTCGCCATACCGGTGATTGAATCTTTGGGCAAAATTGCGAGCCATTTCAAGGTGTTGTTCCTGGTCTTTGCCTACAGGTACATATCTGGCTTTATGTATAATGATATCAGCGGCCTGCAATACCGGGTAAGTCAGCAAGCCTGCATTTATATTTTCAGGTTGAAGGCGTATTTTTTCTTTGAAAGTCACTGTTTTTTCCAGCTCTCCTTTATATGCCAGCATATTGAGTAACAGATATAATTCCGCTATTTCCGGAATGGAGCTTTGCACGTATAAACATACTTTCTCAGGATCCAGACCGGCTGCAATATTCTCCGCTATTACACGCAGTACATTTTCACGCAATTGCTTTGTATCAGGATGTGTGGTAAGCGAATGCCAGTCAGCAACAAAAAAAAAGCAATCATATTCTTCCTGCATACGTACATAATTGCGCATGGCACCAAAATAATTTCCAAGGTGGACATTACCAGTGGGCCGAATGCCGCTGACGACTATTTCTTTTGAAGGCATACGGAAGCGAAGATAAGAGAGGCCTTGTATTCAACATTAAAACAAGGAAATTTACGAGATTAAGGAAATCTGCTTTTGATGAGAAGAACTTATTTAGTTTCTCTTACTAGTTTTAAAGCATTCCCTCCTGTAATAATCTGATTGAACATCGCATTTGATATTTTTCATTATGAGGTGCTGGATGGTATTATTTCCCGAAAATTATACCCCGAAAAACCATCTTGTGTGGAATACCAATTAACAGACCTGGGTGATGCTTTCAGTTATTATCGTAGCCCATTGGTCTGAAGAAAATCCTTTGCGAAATCATAAAAGCAAGAAAAAAATATGAAAAATGGAAATCCTCTTGACAACCAGCATGTTTGCTTATGCCTGTCTAAATCATCACACTGTCCAATATAAAATGATTTGTCTCTGCCACTTTGCAAAATATAGACAAAATCATACTGCGGAGACTGAGTCCCGAAAGCTTTCGGGAGAACCCTCGATACAGTTACCCGTATACACACTTTCTGCCGCCTTAGCGGGACTACTTCAACCAATTCAATTGCCAATTATTTATGAGCTTACTATTGTAAACAGAACTCTTTTTTCTCTTGATCTCTTTTTCACGCCTTAACGCTTCAGATCTGGTTGAGTAGTTTTCAAAATACTTTAGACGCCATGGCCCCTTACCCCTTGTAAATTTTGAAAATCCATCAGCATGTTTGCTCATGCGCCGGTCTAAATCATCACACTGTCAATATAAAATGATTTGTCTCTGCCACTTTGCAAAATATAGACAAAATACATACTGCGGAGACTGAGTCCAGAAAGCTTTCGGGAGAACCCTCGATACAGTTACCTGTATACACACTTTCTCCCGCCTTAGCGGGACTACTTCAACCAATTCAATTGCCAATTATTTATGAGCTTACTATTGTAAACAGAACTCTTTTTTCTCTTGATCTCTTTTTCACGCCTTAACGCTTCAGATCTGGTTGAATAGTTTTTAAAATACTTTAAACGCCATGGCCCCTTACCCCTTGTAAATTTTGAAAATCCATCAGCATGTTTGTTCATGCGCCAGTCTAAATCATCATACTGTCCAATATAAAATGATTTGTCTCTGTCACTTTGCAAAATATAGACAAAATACATACTGCGGAGACTGAGGGATTCGAACCCTCGATACAGTTACCCGTATACACACTTTCCAGGCGTGCTCCTTCAACCACTCGGACAAGTCTCCTTTATTCAAAAGGCATCAAAAATACTTAAACAAGACGGAAAATATTTTTTGCATTCAAACTAGTGATCCTGGCTACCTCATCCGGAGTTTTTCCTGTGATCATGCCTATTTTTTCAACAATATATTTCAGGTAGGGAGTTTCATTCCGTTTGCCTCTGAAAGGAACGGGTGCAAGGTAAGGTGCATCAGTTTCCAAGACCACATGATCAATGCCTGTTTCACTTATTACTTTATCAAGACCAGCATTTTTAAATGTAACAACTCCACCTATTCCCAGTAAAAATTTACTCTCCATAATTTGCATTGCCTGGGCTACTGTACCGGCGAAACAATGAAATACGCCGGTTAATTCCGGATATTTTTTTATTATTTCTATACACTCGTCAATTGCATTCCTGGAATGAATAACAATGGGTATTTTTTCCTGTAAGGCAAATTCTATTTGCCTGTGAAATGCCTCGTATTGTTGTGTTGTAAAGGTTTTATCCCAATAAAAATCCAATCCAATCTCTCCAATGGCTATAAATTTTTTTTGCTTCAACCATGATTCTACAATAGTTAGCTCCTTTTCCATAGTATCTGAAACGGAGCAGGGATGTAGTCCCATCATTGCTCTACATCCTTCAAACAACCCCTCAACTTGCAGCATTTTTTCATGAGTGAAGCTATCTATTGCTGGCATAAGGATATTTGAAATGCCCATATTCTTTGATGCTTCCAGCATTTGAGGACGGTCTGCATCAAAATCGGATAAATAGATATGAGCATGTGTATCAATCAGGTACATCTGGAAAGGTTGCATAGCAAAGCTTATAAAAAAAAATTTAAGATTATTTTAAACTTTTTGTAAAAGAGGCTGTCTCAGGAACACCTAAACTACTTTCCCGCTCTTAAAATTTTAATATGAAAACTACATTTCTTACCAAACTAACAGTAAGCTTACTATTAGCTTGCTCAATCACTTTTATTGCCTGTGAAAAAGACAAAAGCGAATCTTCAATAACGCCCCAGGAAGAAGAACAAGCAATATACTCTTCTTCTGAATCAGAAGCCGAAACAGAGGCTATCTCCAATGATGTATTTGATGATGTAATGGGTGTAAGTGATGATGTAGGTATGGCTGGTACCGGCATATTCGGAGGTCGCCTGATAAACGGACGTATTGACTCCACTCCGCATTGTGTAAAGGTTACCTATTCGGAACTTCAAGCTCCTGCGCATTTTCCATTGAAAGTGGTTATAGATTTTGGTAATGGCTGCCAGGGACGGGATGGTCGTACACGCTATGGCAAGATAATTACTGTATACACAGGCCGCCTAATAATACCGGGCAAATCGGCTATTACAGAATTTGAAGGATATAGAATTGATAGTATTTCTGTACAGGGACGCCATGTTATTACAAACACCAGCAGCAGCACTAACCGCCAATTTACGATAGATGTATCCGGCAAGTTAACCAGGCCCAGCGGCAATTATGTTCAATGGACTGCTCACAGGGTGATCACCCAGGTGGAAGGGCTTGTCACGCCTCTATTCCCTCATGATGATGTGTTTACTATAACAGGCCATGCAAACGGAACAGTGAAGCGTCATAGCTTCGTAACTGAATGGGAATCTAATATTGTGGAACCCCTGGTAAAACGTTTTGATTGTCGATGGATATCTAAAGGAATTGTAAGAACTATACGCAAAAACCAAACTTCCTCGAGTCCCTGGATTGGAGTACTAAATTATGGAAATGGGGATTGCGACAATAAAGCAGTATTGACAATCAATGGAATACACCACCAAATAAGTTTGCACTAAATAAAAAAAAAGTTTATACCTTTAAACCAGTTTTCATAGGGTACGGATTAAAAACGGGCCAGGGTTTCTACCCAGGCCCTAATTATTTATAGCAGGCTCGTAATTATACGATTTCTATTTTTTTCAATAGACAACCTTTTTCACCTAAGAGTTGCAAGGCGGCAGGCAATGTATGCATTAAATTTTTCTGTGCTTTACTGCTATCATGGAAAACTACAATAGAACCAGCCCTTACATTATCCAAAACATTTTTTAAACATTGCTGTGGAGTGCATTTTAAATCAAAGTCTGCACTCAACACATCCCACATAATCACTTTTGCATTTGTATTAAGAGCAGCATCCAGAAATTCTAAGTGCTTTCCTTTTAAGCGACCGTAAGGCGGACGGAATAAATTACCCGGAATTATTTTCGATGCTTTTTTAATATCATCTATATATTCTTTGGTTGATACCTTCCATCCATCGAGGTGGCTGTAAGTATGATTGCCAATGGCATGTCCTGCCCCTATTATTTCGTTGTATACAGAAATATGTTTCTCTGCGTTTTGTCCAATACAAAAAAAACTAGCTTTAGCATTATATTTTTCCAGTGTCTTTAAAACCCATGGCGTGATTTGTGGATGAGGCCCATCATCAAAAGTGAAATAAACAACATTGTCTTCAGATGGTATATCCCATATATAGCGTGGAAATAATTTTTTAACGAGCCTGGGTACTTTTATAAAATATTTATGCACGATCAAAGTTAAGACAAGGAAGTTTTTTAGATTTCTAATCTCATACTCATTGTGTTCTTGTTTATCCTGTATAAATTTTTTTTCATGACCAAGCCTTCATAACAGCAAATGGTAAGAAGCATCGCAATGCTGGTTCGCATTTCATGAAAGAGTTTATTTTTGTCGCCTTATGCAGAAAAGAGTGAGGGTACGATTTGCTCCTTCTCCCACAGGAGGCTTACACATGGGTGGCGTACGCACTGTGTTATATAACTATTTATTTGCAAAGCAGCATAATGGTGATTTTATATTACGCATCGAAGACACAGACCAAAACAGGCATGTGCCGGGGGCTGAAGAATATATTTATGAAACATTGAAATGGTGCGGTCTCGAGCCTGATGAAAGTCCAATGCATGGTGGCAGCTATGGTCCTTACCGTCAAAGCGAACGAAAGGACCAGTACAGAAATTATGCAGAAGAATTATTAAAACAGGGATTGGCTTATTATGCATTTGACACGCCTGAAGAATTAGATAGGATGCGCACAGGATTACGTACCGAAACAAACTCTAATCCACAGTATGACCATAAGGTTCGCATGCAAATGCGCAATTCTCTGACAATTTCAAAACAGGAAACTGCTGGGTTATTAGAACAAAATATACCTCATGTTATCCGAATCAAAATGCCGTACAATGAGATTATAACATTGAATGATATGATCCGGGGGGAGGTGAATTTTGATACCTCACTGGTTGACGATAAGGTTTTAATAAAAGGTGATGGCATGCCTACTTATCATTTAGCTGTGGTGGTAGATGATTATTTAATGAAAATATCACATGCCTTTCGCGGTGAAGAATGGTTGCCCAGTGCTCCTGTACATATATTGTTATGGCGTTACTTATTTGGTGAAGAGCATATGCCGTATTGGGTGCATTTGCCACTGATATTAGGCCCGAATGGAAAATTAAGTAAAAGGGATGGGGCAAAATATGGTTTCCCGGTGTATGCTATGCAATGGACAGATCCAAAGTCCGGGGAAGTAACAGAAGGCTTTAAAGAAAAAGGATTTTTAAGGGAAGGTTTTGTCAATATGCTGGCAATGCTGGGCTGGAATGATAGCACAGAACAGGAGTTGTTTTCCCTGGAAGAGTTGAGTCAAAAATTTTCTGTCGAAAAGGTGCATAAAAGTGGGGCAAAATTCGATTTTGAAAAAGCCAGGTGGTACAACCATGAGTGGATCAAAAGATTACCATTTGAAAATTATAAAAGCAGGGTAAAAGAATTGTTTGAATCAAAGGGACCGCTCATAGATAATGATCAAAAATTTGAAAGTGTTCTGAATTTGCTGAAAGACCGTTGTACCTTATTAAATGATTTTTGGGATCAGGGTTATTTTTTTTATACACCACCAGCCGAATTTGATATAGTATCTGTAAAACCAAAATGGAGTGATGAAAAAAACAACTTCTTTGAAAATTTTATAAAAGAATTGCGAACTATTCCGGAATGGAACAGTGCATTTTTAGAAAGCGCTTTTAAACAATTGGCCCAATCATGCAGTTTGAAAACAGGAGAATTATTACTCCCATTACGTATCATGCTTGTTGGGGGTAAATTTGGCCCCCCTGTTTTTGATGTTGCTGAGATACTTGGAAAAGAAGAAACTATCCAGAGAATAAAAACTGCCCTCGGCCATTTTTCTGCCTAGCCTTTGCTTTCCATCAAATCCATAATTGGTATCAGGTCTGTTTTTGATAATAATAATAAATCATTCATAATATCAACAGGTAAGCGTTCGGTTCCGACGGTGTTCTGAATTACATGTTGCGGGGTACGAATGCCGGGAATGGTAGTACTTATTTGCGAGCAACTGAGTATAAAACGCAGCGCCAACTCCGTTTGTGATAACCCAAGCGTTCTTGCTACAGGCCAAACTTTACCTTCAAGAAAATGCAGGGTCGTGTTCAAAATTTCAGGTGTGAGACGAAAATGCCTGTGATCGTTTTCATTAAATACGGTATCAGTTGTGAACTTCCCCGTCAGCAAACCGAATTGCAAAGGCATGCGGGCAATAATACCATACCCTTTTTTACCCGCCTTTTCAATAAGATTATATGCACGTTGATTGATAATATTAAAAACAAGCTGAAAGCCATCGCCAAGTTTATTTTGCATCAAAAATTCAGCTTCTGCTGCGGGATAGAATGTATTTAGTGACAACCCCCAATACCTGATTTTCCCTTGTTGCTTTAACAGCTGCATTGCTTCTATGCATTCACCTTTTTCCATGTGCTGCAGCCGTGCCGAATGCAACTGGTAATAGTCAATAACATCTCTTTCTAACCGTTTGAGGCTTTCTTCACAGGCATTGAGAATATATGCTTTTGAATAATCAAGTTGTATTTCATTATTAATTGCACGATGTCCTACTTTGGTTGCAATTATAGCTTCGGGATGTTGCTTTAATGCTTGTCCCAATAATATTTCAGAATGCCCCAATCCATAAAAATCAGCTGTATCAAAAAAATTAATGCCTGCATCCAAAGCTGCATGGACAGCCTCATGAGAAGTAACATCGTCAGCCTTTCCCCATCCGATTGCTGTTTTTCCCACCATGGCATCGCCTCCAATAGCCCAGGCGCCAAAACCTATTTCACTGACTTCAAGGTCAGTGTTACCGAATTTTCTATAATGCATTTATGAAATTACACCCGGATATTGGTATGTTGTAGCTTCGCTTACTGCATAATTATGAGAAATAATTACAGACTGATAATTCTGCTGCTGGCATGCCTGAAATTTATATTGCCTTTTTTACTATCACATCCCTCATTTGAACTGCACAGGGATGAATATTTATATTATGAGCAGGGACAACACCTTGCATTGGGCTATCTCGAGAATCCTCCTCTCATTGGATTTTTAGCGTATCTATCATCCCTTTTTGGTGGTTCATTTTTTTGGGTAAAATTTTGGCCGGGCTTATTTGGTGCGCTTACATTATTGATTACGGCGGGGATTGCAAAAGAATTGGGAGGAAAAATATTTGCACAAATCATAGCAGCTTCAGGTATTATACTAACGGCATATTTGAGAATTCATTTTCTTTTCCAACCCAATTTTGCTGATATTTTTTTCTGTTCTTTGAATGCCTATTACCTTATAAGGTATATCAATACAGAAAGGGAAAAATACCTTTACCTGCTTTGCCTTGCAGCAGCATTGGGCTGGTGGAGTAAATATTCTGTCTTGTTTTTTATTGCCGCTGTTTTCATTTCCCTGCTGCTGACAAAGCATCGCATCATATTACTCAAAAAACATTTCTGGTTAGCGGCAGGGTTGGGTGTATCGATCATTCTTCCTAATACTTACTGGCAATACATTCATAATTGGCCGCTTCTGATACACATGGATGAATTAAGAGATACCCAGCTTAAATACATCAATAAAACGGATTTTATTAAAGAACAAATATTAATGCTCCTGCCTGTCTTGTTCATATGGATTGGAGGATTGATATGGCTGTTGAGGAACAGCGCATACCGGATCATTGGGTTTATTTATCTGTCTGTAATCACCTTGCTGATGCTGGGTAGCGGCAAAGGTTATTATGCCCTCGGGGCTTACCCTATGCTATTAGCTGCAGGTGGGGTATGGCTGGAAAGCATCAGCATAAAAAAATTGTGGCTTCGTTATGTTTCTATTAGCCTCGTTGTTGTACTATCTATACCATTTATTCCTCTTTTACTTGGTCTACAAAGTCCTGAAAAAATGGCTGAAACAAATAAAACACTGGGCATTGAAAAATTAGGTTTACTAAAGTGGGAAGATCAGCAGGATCACCCATTACAGCAGGATTTTGCGGATATGTTGGGTTGGGAAGAATTAGCAGTTAAAAGCGAAAAAATATTTATGAGCTTGGCGGATACCGTCAAAAAAAATACTATTGTTTATTGCCGCAATTATGGACAGGCGGGTGCATTAAAATATTATGCAAAAAATAATTTTTTTAAAAGAAAAATTATCACCGATAACGGCAGCTTTTTATTATGGGTTCCGGAGACAGTTTATTTTGAACATTTAATTTTTATAGGTAAGCAAATTCCGGAGAATAATGATGAAGTGTTTCAACTTTTCGAAAAAGCTACTATCATGGATTCGGTGAATAATCCACTTTCAAGGCAGTTTGGAGATAAAATTATTTTCTTTTCAAATGGTGATAACAAGGCCTGGCAAACAGCAAACAGGGAACTGAATAAGGAAAAGGCAATATTTAACCGTTAATATGCTTGCAGTATTCATTTAATTTTGCGCTTTCTTATAAATGAACCAAATACAGAGACCTATACGGGTGCTGGTAGCTAAAGTAGGACTTGACGGCCACGACCGGGGCGCAAAAGTAATCGCAACTGCCTTGCGTGATGCGGGTATGGAAGTGATTTATACAGGCTTGCGCCAGACAGCAGAAATGGTGGTCAATGCTGCACTGCAGGAAGATGTAGATGCCATTGGTGTGAGCATATTATCTGGTGCCCACATGACCGTATTTCCTAAGATACTTGTTCTGATGAAAGAAAAAGGGATGAATGATGTGTTGTTAACAGGCGGAGGCATTATTCCTGAAGATGATTTGAAACAATTGAATGAAATGGGAACCGGCAAGCTTTTTCAACCCGGGGCTACGACTATTGAAATAGCTGAATATATTAAGAAATGGGTAAATGAAAACAGAGAATTCTAATGAATAATATGGAAAGAAAATTTAAATATTCAATTGAAGTAATAGCAGCGGATAAAAAAATTGAAAACTATGCCTTATAGTACATTAATTACTTCTATAGAAAAAGCGATATTTATTATTACCGTAAATCGCCCTGAGAAACTAAATGCACTCAACAGCCAGGTAATGACAGAGCTTAGTGAGGTTTTTAAGGAAGTAGAAACCAATCCTGAAATAAAAGCAGTTATTATTACCGGTGCGGGATCAAAAGCATTTGTTGCCGGTGCGGATATCAGTGAATTTGTTGGTCTCAGCAATGGAGAAGGTATGGACCTGGCAAGGCGGGGGCATGAAATATTTTTTAAAATTGAAAATTGCCGGAAACCTGTTGTAGCAGCAGTTAATGGATTTGCACTTGGTGGTGGCTGTGAACTGGCTATGGCTTGTCACTTTCGAATTGCATCTGACAACGCCAGGTTTGGCCAGCCTGAAGTAAACCTTGGCCTTATACCCGGCTATGGTGGAACACAAAGGCTGGTGCAATTGATAGGTAAAGGAAGGGCTTTGCAATTATTAATGACGGGGAACATGATAGATGCACAAACTGCAATGCAGTATGGACTGGTGAATGAAGTAACCACGCAGGAAGAGGTCATTAATAAAGCAAAAACTATTCTGGAAATAATAATTTCAAAAGCCCCGCTTGCCATTAGCCGGTGCATCAGTGCAGCCAATGCAGTATTCAATGGTACCCGCAGCGGTTATGACATTGAAATTGAAGCTTTCGGTGATTGTTTTGAATCAGAAGATATGAAAGAAGGCACCACTGCTTTTCTTGAAAAAAGAATCCCTGTTTTTAAAGGTAATTAATCAATCATTTTGCAGGAAGATCCGGAGGGTTTTTACAAAACGGCTTTGATAATATTTACTTAAGGGACTTATAGCTACACTCATTGCTTTGCCCGAAGTGGAATGTATGAATCGAAGCGTATCTGTATTGGAAACCACCAAGCCCATATGCCCTACATGTCGTTCAGCAGGATTAGTGCCTGTAAACAGTATAATATCACCCCGTTTGGCCTGCCCTACAGGAATGTCTTTTCCAACATTGGTAAAATCGATAGAAGAGCGGGGCACCTTGATGCCAAAATGATTGAATACATAGGTGATAAAACCCGAGCAGTCGAAGCCAACTTTGGGGTCTGTTGAGCCCCAGACATAAGGAGTACCCAATAGGGTTTCGGCAAGATTCATTAGATCATTGGGATGAACAGACTTTATATCAACTGCTTTTGAAGGGCTAAGTATAGCTGTATCTTTATTTTGAGCATTATCAACAATGGGTGAATTGACAAGGGTGGTGCTATCGATGAGCATGCTGTCTATTTTTGCAGGAAGGGAATCCTGCACTGTTAATGTGGTATCTTTTTGTACCAATCCTTCATTATTCTCAGGTAACTTCCAATCGCATGAAGTGACAAATACAATTATTAAAACGATCCACAAAAAGAATTGCACTTTTTGCATACAGTAAGATAATCAAAAACAAAACCAACATTCCTAACTTTCCTGATCAACTTATCTTTACATCTCAAACATTAAGATGGATTACAGGATTGAAAAAGATACAATGGGAGAGGTAAATGTACCTGCTCAGGCTTTATATGGGGCGCAAACCCAAAGAAGTATAGATAATTTCAAAATTGCCCGGGACATCAATAAAATGCCGCTGGAAATTATAAAATCCTTCGCTTATCTAAAAAAAGCTGCGGCAATTACCAACCAGCAAGCGGGGATACTGCCCGCTGAAAAAGCGGAACTCATAGGAAAGGTTTGCGATGAAATACTGGAAGGAAAACTTGATGATGCTTTTCCATTGGTAGTATGGCAAACCGGCAGCGGTACACAAAGCAACATGAATGTAAATGAAGTAATTGCTTATAGAGGACATGTTTTAATTGGAGGACAGCTTAGTGATAAAGAAAAAATCCTTCACCCCAATGATGATGTAAACAAATCCCAATCTTCAAATGATACTTTCCCTACTGCCATGCATATTGCTGCTTACAAAATGCTAATGGAATTGACCATACCAGGCATTGAGAAGCTGCGAAATACACTGGCTGAAAAAAGCAGGGCTTTTATGAATATAGTAAAGATTGGACGTACACATTTTATGGATGCCACACCCTTAACCCTCGGGCAGGAATTTAGCGGGTATGTTTCTCAATTAGATCATGGGCTTAAGGCTATTAAAAATACGTTAGCACATTTAGCTGAACTGGCACTTGGTGGCACGGCTGTAGGTACAGGAATAAACACACCGGAAAATTATGCAGAGAATGTAGCAAAACAAATTGCAGAATTAACAGGCTTGCATTTTGTAACGGCACTAAATAAATTTGAAGCCCTGGCTGCACATGATGCTATAGTGGAGAGTCATGGAGCTTTGAAAACGGTAGCAGTCAGCCTGATGAAAATCGCGAATGATATCCGCATCCTGTCTTCAGGCCCCCGCTCAGGTATCGGAGAAATTTTTATTCCGGATAATGAACCTGGATCTTCCATAATGCCGGGAAAGGTAAATCCAACGCAGTCTGAAGCCCTTACTATGATCGCTGCACAGGTAATGGGTAATGATGTGGCAATCAACATCGGGGGTTCTATGGGACATTTTGAATTGAATGTTTTCAAGCCTATGATGATTTATAATTTTCTGCACAGTGCCAGGCTCATAGGTGATGGTTGCGTGAGTTTCAATGATAAATGTGCCGTTGGTATAGAACCTATCGAAGCCAATATAAAAAAACATGTAGATCATTCACTTATGCTTGTTACCGCATTGAATACGAAGATTGGTTATTATAAAGCTGCTGAGATAGCACAAGCAGCGCATAAGGAAGGCACCACATTAAAGGAAATGGCTGTAAAACTGGGCTATGTGACACCGGAAGAATTTGACGAATGGGTAGTGCCCGCCAAAATGGTAGGCAAGCCTGGTTAATGGTCTGTGCTTATTTTCTTAAAGTAACCAGGTCAAGTAGGTTGCTGCATAATTATTAACATACTCCGGGGCTGGCAAATAATTGTATAAACAATCTTAATTTATTTTGCGCTATTGCAAGATGCTAAAATTTGTTATACTTTAACAGCATCGAATGTGATCATTCGTTGTTTTGAAAATCCAACCAATATGAAAAATCAATCCGCTACAATAGCGAAGACGCCTTCTATTCCATTGAAACTGGCTTATTCAAGTTTAATGGAAACATTAGCCATAAACACCGAAATAAAAATGCTAAGGCCCTCGCCTTATAAAAAACTTTTCCAGCTTCACGAAGCGGTACAGGTTGAAAAAAACTGGGATGATGCCTGGTTTAGCAGCTACGAATAATACCACTTACATTACATGTGCACTATCCCCTGCCTGTGTAGCGGTTTCTACTGCAGGCTGGATAACCGGTTTTTCTTTATGCAGAAATCTTTTTTGAAAAACTAGTAGTGTAATGACGCCTACAGAAATTGCTGCATCAGCAATATTGAAAATGGGACTGAAGAATTCAAAATTTTCTCCACCGACAAAAGGAACCCATGAAGGCCATGTGGATTTAATGATAGGAAAATAAAGCATATCCACTACATGCCCGTGCAAAAATCCTGCATAACCGCCCGTGGGTGGAAAAATACTTGCTACTGTGCTATAATCAGATTTGGAAAATATCAATCCGTAAAACATACTATCTAACAGATTACCCAATGCTCCGGCATATATAAGTGAGGCACAAACAATGAAACCCCTTGTATGGTTTTGTTTAACGATGCGACCCATATACCATGTACCAAATATTACGGCTGCCAGCCTGAATAATGTCAGGATCATTTTACCCCAATCTCCTCCAAACTTCCAACCCCAGGCCATTCCTTCATTTTCTATGAAATAGAGTTTGAACCATGTGAGGCCAGCCACATCCATCACATGCCCAAAAGGAAAATTTGTCTTGATCCAGAATTTCAATGCCTGATCGGCGATAATTATGATAAGGATAATAAATACTGCAGAGCGAAGTTTCACAAATAAAATTTAATAAAGATGCCGGGTGCTACTAAAGATGAACGGAGCGTCGCAACAACAGCCCAATCAGGGCCCGAACGCTTAGTACCCATAGATCCCCTTTTTTTGCAAACAAAGATAAGGTTTGCGAACTTGCAGCAACTGAACAACATGTTAAAGACTACTCCTGGAAATAAACTCTTTTTACACGCTGCGATACTGAGGTCATTATCTCATAAGGAATGGTATCGGCCCATGTTGCCAACAGTTCCACAGGCAGCTCTTTTCCAAAAATTATCACATCATCACTTTCTTTTACCCCCGGTATATCTGTAATGTCAATCATGGTCATGTCCATACATACAGTGCCAATCACAGGAGCCAGGTGTCCACCTACCCACATTTTGCCTGCGCCGTTACCAAAGTGTCGGGAATATCCATCGGCGTAACCAATACGTACTGTAGCAATCAAACGATCTTCTCTGATCACTCCCTGCCTGTTATAACTGACAGTATCACCTGCTTTCAGTTGTTTTATCTGGGCAATGGTGGATCGTAGAGTGGCTACCGGTTGAAGGTGTAATTGATCAGTAGCAATTTCAACACCATATAAACCAATTCCCAGTCGCACCATATCAAACTGCAGGTGGTTATGCCTTAGAATAGCTGCAGAATTGGCAACATGTTTCAAAAAAGGATAATTTATAACCTGCGAAATCATTGATGCAGCCTGATTAAACACGGCAACCTGTGCATTTGTAAAATCATCCTGCAAAGCATCTTCGCTTGCGGCCAGATGTGTAAAGAGGGATTCTACTTTAGAATAATGATTTTGTTTTAAATGTTCACATAATAATTTTATTTCTCCATTATTAAACCCAAGCCTGTTCATACCCGATTCCACTTCTATATGCACAGGGTAATTATGCATACCCTGTTCTTTTAAAAATGCTTCAAACTGATGTAATATGTAGAAAGAATAAAGAACAGGTTGCAAATTGAACTCTGTGATCAGAGAAAATGAAGAAGCATCTGCATTCATCACCATTACTGGTAAGTTGTTGCCTGCTTTACGTAGTTCAATGCCTTCATCGGCATAGGCTACACCGAGGTAAACTATATTATTGAACTGAAGCACACCTGCAATCTCTGCACTACCACTTCCATAAGAAAAGGCCTTTACCATAGCCATTATTTTTGTACCCGGTTGCAGCAGTTGCCGGTATTGTTTAAGGTTGTGGGTGAGGGCATTCAGATTGATCTCAAGAACTGTTTGATGAACTTTTTCTTCAAGCAAACGCACTATGCGTTCAAAGCCATAATGCCTGGCCCCCTTGATTAGAATATATTCATTATTGAAAAGAGAATATTTAAACTGATTAATAAATTCTTCTGTAGAAAGGAAGCTGCTCAATTCAATATCAGGGGGTAAAGCAGAAGCTAAATGCTTACTTATCTTCTCTCCTATTGCAATTAATTTTTGAACATTATTTTGCATCAAAGACCTGGCTATGGACGAATACAGCTCGTCATCTTTTTTTCCGCTCTCTACAAAATCAGATAATATAACGGTGTGCTTCTGAGTAGTTTGCTGCTGTTTTAAAAAATGCAGAGCAGTATTGAGGGACGTAAGATCGGCACTATAACTATCATTGATTATAGTATTGCCATTAAGCCCACGTTTTAACTGAAGCCGCATGTCCACAGCATGTAATGTTGCAAAGCGGTCAGAAATACCGGGATTATTAATTTCAAGATAAAGAACTGCACAAAGGCAGGTGATCGCATTTTCAATAGAAGCTTCATCTATAAAAGGAATAGATATTTCTATATTTTGTTCTTTATGTGCAAGTTTTAAGTTTGTTTGTTTTAAAACATTTTTTACTGAAACTATCCTTAGTGTGCATTCTTTTGAATAACCCCAGGTAAATTTTGGAAAATTATGGTCTTTGAGTAATTCATGTGGACCGATAACAATGTCTGCTCTTTCAAAAAGCCGCAGCTTTTCTTCCAGTTTTTGTTTCTGCGATGTAAAACCTTCACTGTGTGCCGCACCCAGATTAGTAATAATGCCGATATTGGGTTGAATGATCTTTTGCAAATGCTCCATTTCACCGGGCTGTGAAATGCCAGCTTCAAAAATGCCTAAAGTATGTCTGGTATTTATTTCCCAAACACTTAAGGGCACTCCTAATTGCGAATTATGGCTTTTGGGACTGCGTACAATATTGTATTCGTCTTGCAATAATTGATAAAGCCATTCTTTCACTATAGTTTTCCCATTGGAGCCTGTAATGCCTACCACAGGCAGGTCGAATTGACTACGGTGAAAAATAGCTAACTGGTGCAATGCATTCAGCGTGTTCTCCACTAAAATAAAATTGGCTCCGGGTAAATCGTCTTCGCATTCTCCCTGGATTACAAAATTCCGGATGCCCTTGTTGTAAGCATCATTTATGAATTGATGACCATCCTGATGCCGTGTTTTCAAGGCGAAAAAAAGGGAGGTTTGTGGAAAGGCTATATAACGGCTGTCGTATACCAGGTTTTCAATAAAACTGTTTGTTTCATTTTTGAGAAACTTTCCTTTGATTATATCACAAACAGTTTGAATAGAATACAAGCTATTAAATGGTATCATTTTCATTTAATGATTTCCTGTTTGCCACCTGGATGGAATAGAGAATGGATCCTACAAGACATATGACAATAACAAGAAGTGAAATTGTGACGGGCAAATGAAACCCGGTAATAAAAATAGGTACGAGCATTTTTAAACCTATAAACACCAGCACAATAGCAATACCCTGTTGCAGGTATTCAAATTTATTGACTGCTCCCTTCAACAAAAAGAAAAGTGACCGTAAACCGAGTACAGCAAAAATATTGCTGGTATAAATGATCAACTCCTTATTCGGCGAATCTGTAACTATGGCAAAAACAGCTGGTATACTATCCAGGGCAAAAACAATATCTGTAGTGGCAAGCATTACAATTACAACAAACATATTGGTGAAAAACCGCTTACCGTTTTTTCTTACTACCAGTTTTCCACTCACATCTTCGTGAATGATGGGAAAAAAACGGTTTATGAATTTGTACACAGGGCTGGTGGCTGGGTCATACTCATCTTCCTGCCTTACCGTAAAGATTTTTACTCCTGTATAAACAAGGAATGCTCCAAAAACATACAACAACCAATGAAAACGTTCTACCAACACCACGCCAATCGAAATAAAAATAATCCGGAAAATGATAGCCATTAGAATACCTATCAACAAAGCACGGGCTACATGATCTGTGTCTATTTTGAAAAAAGAAAAAATAAGTATAAAAACGAATATGTTATCAATACTCAGGCTCCATTCCATCAAATAAGCGCTGATATACTCAAGAGCCGGGGCTCTTCCGCTTTCCCACCAAATAAAACCAAAAAAAGCAAAAGCAAGGGAAACCCAAAACAGGGTTTGCCATAATGCTTTCTTTATACTTATCTCTGCCGATTTTTTGCTTAATAATCCCAGGTCGAAGATGAGGGCTATTAATATCACAATTCCAAATACCAAATACGTAAGCTGATCACCTGTCATTCCGCCTTATTTTTTAGCCTGCAAAGATACTGTACATGCGCTGCGTGAAAGGTTAAGCAGTACTGAATTTTCTTTTACGAACCTGCTGATAAATAATGCCAAATAAAATAACAAGCAGAACAGGAAATGCCACATTGATAAATTGCCAGGTTGATTTTTGTCGCTGTACTTTATTGATGTCCAATAAACGCAGGGTATATTCTTTAGAGCGTGTTTGCAGAATATTTGATGGGTTTACCAGGTATTCAAGGCAATTGGTAAAAAAATCTTTATTGGCGTAAGTATACCTTGTAAAGACATTCATGCCCATGGGTAATGGTCCCATCGAAGGGCTGAACTGGTTCATGGCAATGTCACCATCAGACACCACAATCAATTTGGCTTTATCTGATGCTTGTTGAAATGGTGTATTATAAGCTTTAAGCGAATCTGTAACCGCTTTTGACACCCTGCCCCTGTAGTGTGAACGTAAGGAGCCTTCCAATAATACGGCAACCGGCACTTGCCTGTGTCTGAAAAGAGCCTGATCAGGTGCTATCTGCAAAAATTCAAAATCAATTTTAGCAGGGGCATTGAGCAGGCGGCTATTGTTTGACGAAGTCAATAATACTGTTTTACGAACGCCGGCAGATAATACGGTATCAATAGTAGTAGGAAAAAGCGTACGTATCCCATCCAGATTCTTGCTGACAGGATGATCGGTTCCATCAAGTATTGGAAAGAAAGGCCAATCAACCAACCGCTGTTGTTGACCTTCGGTACTCATCTGGGGCAGCTTATCGCACTGCATGTCCTGCAACAGTGTTTGATTGATACGGACCCCGTATGTGAACAGTATATCTTCAAGATTCAAACCCCGGTCAAATGCAACAAAACCATTCGATTTATAAAGGCTGTCAAATTCGGCATACATATTATCCATCATCAAAAAAACTTTACCGCCATTCATCAGATACTGATCGATCTTTAATTTGTCCCGGTCATTAAAAGTGGAGGTTGGTTTTAAAAAAATTAAAGCATTGATATGAGCCGGAATGTAAGGCACCTGATTCAGATTGAGGGTATCAAAACGGTAATCATTAAATAAAGTGCGGACAGCATCATCTACATTATATCCCCACCCTTCCCCATGACCAAGGGCATAAGCAACCACAGGCTTTTGAGCAGCGGTGAGTTTTTGTATGGCGCTGCCAAATTTATATTCAATTGAAGCCTCTACATCATTATATAATTCAGCCAACTGTTCCGGGTCTGTTCCAAATGACCTTGTACCCTTTAATAAATCCACGCCAACCGCCTTGTCGCCATAACGGAGGACAGCGCCATGAATCAATTTTTTTATTTTCAATTCATCACCTACCTGATCAGGTGCATTTATCACCACTGCAGTTAATCCATAATTTGCACTTAATGAATCTTCCAATGCACGAATCCTGCTGGTATCGCCATCTTCATAAGGATTGATAAAATTGTATTGTAAGCGGGTTTTTCCCCATTCCTTTGTCTCACTTAAAAAATCCATTAGTGCATTTCGGAATTTACGCACCACAGCCGGAAGCTCGGACCCGGTAAGGAACACATCAATAACCACTGTGTTATCCAGGTTGCTTAAAAGCTGTTTGGTAGGTGTACTTAATGAATATCTTTTTTCTTCCGTAAGGTCTATTCGAAAATGAAAAATTGCAGCTAAAAAATTAAGAAGGAGCAAGCCTGTTACCAGACCTGGCCACCATAAATTCCTATTGTTGTTATGCCGCATTTTATTGTTTACCAACATTTCGCCGGGTGATTAATAAAAAAAAGATAGCCAGGCTGAGAAAATAAATAATGTCACGGCTGTCAATCACACCGCGACTAATGCTGTTATAATGAAAATCTATACCGAACATTTCGATATAATAATCTGCGCCGTTTTCAAACAGCGGCAACTGGCTTACCGAGTGAAAGCCATAATAAAGGAATGCGCAAAGAATCAGGCTTAAAATAAAGGCCACTACTGCGTTGCCGGTAAAGCTGCTGATGCAAACACTTATTGCCGTGAATACTGCTGTTAAAAAAAATAAACCGGTATAAGATCCCACCGCTGCGCCTGCATCAATACCTGATTTTGATGCGAGGTTGTTAATGGTGAAATAATAAATAATGGTAGGTAATAAAGCGATCAACGCTACAAATAAACTTCCAAAAAATTTCCCTCCCACTATTTGCCACGAAGTAAGTGGTTGTGTTCTTAATAACTCAAAGGTCCCGCTTTTATATTCATCTGAAAAACTACGCATGGTAATGGCGGGAATTAAAAAAATAAGAATCCACGGAGCAAAAGAAAAAAACTGCTCAAGGGATGCAAAACCATTATCAAGTATATTATTCCGAAAAACAAATAAGACCAGGCCATTCACCAATAAAAAAACAACTATAGCTATATAACCGGTAAGACTACTGAAAAACTGACCCAATTCTTTCTTACAAACAGACCACATGGATGGAAAATGGGAAATTGAAAATGGAAAATAAGCAAAGTTTCGGGAACAGTTAATATCGGGACTAGTAAAGAATGTTTATATGCTACACAGCAAAGCTTTCCCCGCAACCGCAGGAACGGCTGGCGTTGGGATTATTAAAAAAGAATCCTTTACCATTCAAACCATCAGAAAAATCGAGCATGGTATTCACGAGGTATAAAAAACTTTTCAGATCAGTCACTACTTTAATACCGTTGTCTTCAAAAACCTGGTCCATAGGTTTTTGCTCATTATCGAAATCGAGCTTGTAACTGAGTCCTGAACATCCTCCACCCACTACACCTACACGAAGAAAATAGGATGGATCATTTGATATTCCGGCATTTGCCATTAACTCAGCCACTTTTTGCTTTGCTTTATCGCTTACATATATTGCATTAGCCCCCTGTCCCCCGGTAGGGGAACTTAGTTCAATCTTATTTTCTTTTAATGCGATCATCACTCATTTTGAAAGTTTTCAAATTACATTCAGGTTCATGCACATGTTGCATAAGTGCAAGGGTAATCTCATGCCAGTTGGATTTGGAAAGAATTATTTTAATGTACAACGCTTTCTTCCAGCACTAATTCGGGCATGCCGTTTTTCTTTCTATAATCATTTACTGCAGCTTTGATCGCGTCTTCTGCAAGTACAGAACAATGGATTTTTACCGGCGGCAGATTTAACTCCTCCACTATTTCCATATTGTCAATTTTTACAGCGTCATCAATGCTTTTGCCTTTTAACCATTCTGTAGCCAGGGAAGAAGAAGCAATAGCAGAGCCGCATCCAAATGTTTTAAATTTAGCATCTTTGATCATTCCTGTAATATCATCTACCTCTATCTGCAAACGCATTACGTCGCCACACTCAGGCGCACCTACAAGGCCAGTACCTACGTTGTTTTTTCCTTTATCTAGCGTACCCACATTTTTTGGGTTGTTGTAATGATCTAGTACTTTATCTGAATATGCCATGATTATATTTTTTAAATTTTCATTTGTCAATTTCCAACACTATTCTAAATTAATTTCTTTACCAGCCAATTGCAATGCTCTATAGCCAATTCCTTTAATGTGCCGCCCACTCAATGCTGTTCATATCTATACCTTCCTTATACATCTCCCACAGAGGACTCATTTCCCTCAACTTGATTACCGTTCTTGATACTTGTTCTATTGTATAATCTATCTGGTCTTCTTTAGTATAC
>MWVW01000042.1_pt1 | contig 29258 bp, 20 predicted proteins | sample 1047191 | NCBI WGS metagenome assembly MWVW01 (sample SAMN06349985, study PRJNA376086) | soil metagenome | isolation source: MtG22-5 sample Antarctic (ecotone) | place: Antarctica
GTCCATGGTATTGCACTGCAATTTTCAAAAACAGCTTCATATGCCTGCATATACTGATCTTTTAGTTTGGCTTCTTCGGCATCCTTTTCATTATGCTTCCAGTGCTTGCGGGGTTCCTCAAGCCTTTCCCGGAATCGTTGTTCCTGTTCTTCGGGAGATATATGAAGATAAAATTTAAATATGCTGGTATTGTTATGCAAAGTGAGCATTTCTTCAAAGTCATTGATGGCATCAAACCGTTTTTGGGCTGTTTCATCATCACACCAGCCATGCACCCTTGTGATCAGTACATTTTCATAATGGCTTCGGTTAAAAATACTGATCTTTCCTTTGGCTGGCGCATGCAGGTGTATCCTCCACAAAAAATCATGTGATTTCTCTTCTTCAGTTGGTACTTTAAAGGAAGTAACATGAAGTCCTTGCGGGTTCAGGTGGCCAAATACATTATTGATTGCTCCATCTTTACCGCTGGCATCCATTCCCTGGAGAATAACAAGTACAGATCTTTCATTACCGGCATAGAGAAGGTTTTGCAATTCATCCAATTCTTCGACAAGCTTTTGTGTTTCTTCCTTGGTTTCATTTTTATCCAGGTTTTTAGGAGCCTTGGTTGATATCTCCGATAATCGATACATAGAAAAACTTTTATTCATTTCAAATGTAATCCTTCTGCACCTTTGCCGCTAATTTTATGAATAAAGAAAAATGGATAAACTGGGCGCTTTTCTTAGTGCTGTCTGTTATCTGGGGCAGCGCTTTTATACTGATGAAGGAATGCAGTAAAACATTAAATGGATGGCAAATAGGTGCAATAAGGATATTTTCGGCGGGGCTGTTTTTTTTGCCTGTTGCTGTTTTTCATGTCAGGCATATTCCGATCCGAAAACTACCCTTTGTAATTCTCTCAGGAGCTTTGGGAAATTTATTCCCTGCTTTTTTATTTGCCATTGCCATTGAAAAAAAAATCAATAGCTCAATGGCTGCCATTCTTAATTCATTGACCCCCTTACTTGTTATAATGATTGCAGTGTTTTTTTTCAAAGCCACAATTCATTACCGGAAAATCGCCGGAGTTTTGATTGGTTTTACCGGTTTGATAATTCTTAGCTTATCGAAAGGAGGCATCACGCTTGATAATTACTCATTCACGCTGCTTATCTTACTAGCCACTCTCTTTTACGGATTGAATGTGAACCTCGTCACCTATTATTTGAAAGAGGTTGATCCTTTTAAAATGGCTACAGTGTCAATCGCTGTAATGGCTTTATTTGCAGGTTATGTAATGTGGGTGCAAGATCTTCCTTCTATTATTCAATACGACACAGGTGCACTCCCTGCTATAGTATATGCTTCGTTATTGGGTATTGTAGGCAGTGCTATAGCTACAGCACTTTTTTATATACTGATCAAAAGAGCCGGTGGGCTATTTGCTTCCCTGGTTACTTATGCTATTCCTGTGGTAGGCATTTTCTGGGGTTCTCTGGATGGAGAAAATATCACTATCGTTCAGATCAGTTGCCTGGCTATTATATTAAGCGGGGTTTACCTGGCCGGCAAAACTTAAATAGCCATTATTTCCTTTTCCTTTAAAGACAAATGTTTTTCTACCATTGTAATGTATTTATTGGTTAGCTCCTGTACATCTGTTTCGGCATCTTTAGCTGCATCCTCACTTAAGCCTGATTTCTGCATCTTTTTAATATCTTCAATCGCATCTCTTCGGATTGTACGTATTGATATTTTACAATTCTCACCTTCTGCCTGGCAGCGCTTTACCAGTTCTTTGCGCCGTTCTTCTGTTAACGGGGGTAGGAACAAGCGGATGATATTTCCATCGTTCTGAGGATTGATTCCAATGTTGGATGAAATGATAGCTCTCTCAATAGGCTGCAACATATTTTTTTCCCATGGTTGTATAGTCAGCGTACGGGCATCTAAAACAGAAACATTACCCACCTGGTTCAGGGGCATGGGAGATCCATAATAATCAACCATAATTCCTTCAAGCATTTGCGGATTAGCCTTCCCGGCCCTGATTTTTACCAACTCTGCTTCAAGATGAGCAATGGCTTTTTTCATGAAATCTTCAGATTCAATGAGGGTCAGGGACACATCTTCTGCCATAGTGATTTTTTTATTAGCGCAAAACTAATAAACAGCAAGCCAATATAAGCCATCGGGCCAACTAATTCTCTGCAACGGCTGTTTCAGTGGTAATAGAAACAACTTTGGTTGTGGTCTGGCTCTTTAATTCTGCATTCAATTGTAAGGTATGAGGCATCATCACCGGTTCCGGTCTCTTTACATACAGTAGTACTGCAAGAAATGCAAAGGACATAATGGCAATTGTAAATAAGGTATAGGTAGGTCCCAAAGCCCTGCCGAAATATGCTACAACAATAAATACTATATTCAGGAGCAGGCAATAGAGCGTTATGAATTTTGGACTCATGCCCTTGTCAAGCAATAAATGATGTATATGATTGCGGTCAGGAGAAAATGGCGAACGTCCCTGAAAAATCCTGATGCTGAAAACCCTCAATGTATCAGCAAGAGGCACCATCAGTATTGAAAATCCGACGGCCACAGCAGATTCTATAGGGTATGCTATCTGAGCACTATCTGCGACAGTAATGAACTTGATCACAAGTATAGAGTTTATAAGGCCCAATAACAGGGAGCCTGAATCACCCATGAATATCCTGGCAGGGTTATAATTAAAAATGAGAAAAGCCAATAAACTACCTGCCAGGGAAAATGCTATCAAAGCATATGCAGGCATATCAACCATAAAAAAATAAGTACCGAAAATTGTTGTAGTCAATAAACCCAAAGTACCGGCAAGCCCGTCTACACCATCTATAAGATTGAAGGCATTGGTGATAACAATAATGCTTATATAAGATAAAGCAAGGCTGAAGGCTTCAGGAAGCTCAGTGATTCCAAAAACGCCATGCATGCTTTCTATCCTTAATCCACCAAGATGAATCAAAATGGCTGCAGCTATCATTTGCCCGATAAATTTTTTTGTAGCAGACAATATCACCAGGTCATCTTTTATACCCAAAAAAAACATGACTGTTGCCGCCGCAAAGAAATACTGGAACTCCGGATTGAATGCAGCCTGAATAGATAAGAGGGAGGCCAGGAAAAAGCCCCCGTAAATACCTATACCCCCAAGGGATGCAATAGGTCGTGTATGTAATTTCCGTGCATCAGGAAGATCATATAGTTTTTTCTGTTCTGCAATTTTTATGATTACAGGAATAATAAGAAAAGTAATCAAAAAAGATACAGAGGCAGTCAGGAACACATTTAGCATACAACAGGGATTCGGGGCGACAAAAATAGGATTAGTTCTTTAGTTTTTCAAGTGTCTGGATTATTAATTTATTATATCCTTGAATTTCTCAGGAATATTGCAAAGATGTTTTGAATGAAAAAAGGTTGCACATTTGCAACACGAATTAAAAAAGAACTTCCTTAATTGAAAAGTTTATTTAATCACTAAAATTTTTATGCCAAATCTTACGGAAATTGCCTCACAGATCAGAAGGGATGTATTGAGAATGGTGCATGGAGCCAATAGCGGGCACCCGGGCGGCTCTTTGGGCTGTGCAGATTTTTTCACTGCGCTTTACTTTAATATAATGAAGCATACAGCTCAACCCTTCGATATGGATGGGCGTGAAGAAGATATTTTTTTTCTTTCCAACGGCCATATTTCACCTGTTTTTTATGCCTCACTGGCAAGGTCAGGCTATTTCGATATTAAAGAGCTGGCAAGTTTCCGTAAGCTGAATTCCCGTTTACAGGGTCACCCCACCACCCATGAAGGGCTGCCGGGTATTCGAATAGCCAGCGGGTCATTAGGGCAAGGTATGAGCGTTGCGATCGGCGCTGCCCTGGCTAAAAAACTTAATAACGAGCAGAATGTAGTTTTTTCTCTACATGGAGATGGGGAACTGCAGGAAGGGCAAAACTGGGAAGCTATTATGTTTGCTCCTCACCATAATGTAGATAATCTTATAGCTACAGTGGACTGGAATGGACAACAAATAGATGGACCTACCTATAAAGTGCTAAACCTGGGTAATATCAAAGAGAAGTTTGAAGCCTTTGGCTGGTATACCATGGAAATGAATGGCAATGATATGGATGAAGTGGTACACACACTTAACGAAGCAAAATCGCTGGTAGGTAAGGGCAAGCCTATCGCCATTATCATGAGGACAGTAATGAGTAAGGGTGTTGATTTTATGGAAAATGACCACAACTGGCATGGCGTGGCTCCAAATGATGAACAACTCAAAACTGCTTTAAGCCAATTGCCCGAAACAATAGTTGATTATTGAGCCGGCTGCATTGCTTCTATGAATCTTACGTTGCGTCGCACATTTCAGGGTTCAGAACTATAAGCAACAGAAAATCTTTATTCCTCCCTTAACTTCAGTTGCTGATTGGCAGCTTTACGGGCAGGTATAAACGAAGCAATAAGAGCAATGACCAGGATAGTTAAGGATACCAGAATAAAATCCATTGGGTTCAGCTTCACAGGGAAATAATCAATAAGAAATGAACCGCCCTGCAAGGGAATCAGTTTAAAATTGATTTGAGCAATAGCTAAAACCAAAGCCAGTAGCATCCCTGCACCCCCTCCTATCAGCGCCAATAATAAACCTTCGCTTAAAAAAATATTTTGTATCAGCTGTTTTGATGCGCCCAAGGCATGTAATACTTTTATATCTTCTTTTTTTTCCAGCACCAGCATGGTCAGGGAACCTATCATATTGAAAGCAGCGACCACAAGAATGAGGGAAAGAATTGCATATATCACCCATTTTTCCGCCTGCATTACAGCATATAAACTGCTGTTTTGCTGGTAGCGGGTTTGAATTAGATATTTTGTTCCCAACTGTTTTTTTAATAATTCCCCCACTTCTTCAGCATCAGTTTCCTGGTCCACACTAATTTCTGCAGCCGTGTAGGCATCCGCAGGTAATTGCAATAACTGTTTTATAAATAAAAGATTGGTAAGAGCATATTTATTATCAAATTCCTGTTGTATGATAAATGCACCGGATGTATTTACTTCTGCACTTGCCACGTTATTTAAAGGATTTTGAAGATCGGTATTACCTTTGCGACCGGTATAGATCACCAAAGGATCAAGATTCCTGTCGCTTTGCACACCGATAGCATTTTCAACACCTGCTCCCAATACCAGTTTAGGATTCAGTGTATCGCCGGTATCAAAATTTCCTTTAATCATATAAGCTGCCACACCGGATACCTGCTTATAGTTGTCGTCTACACCTTTTAAATAGACATTGGTTTGGTAATCACCATTTACAATCATGGCTTTTTCTTCCACCACCAGGGATACTGACCTCACTCCCTTTACAGACCTGAGCTTTGCCAGTTGTTCAGCGTTGAGTGTTATCTGTTTCCCGTAGGCAGGCGAAACTTTAAGTTCAGGGTAAAATGAAGAGTAAAGTGATTTCACCAGGTCCTCGAATCCATTGAAAACACTCAATACCAGGATGAGTGCACTTGTACCCACCACAATGGCTATTATACTGATCCATGCAATGACATTAATGGCATTGGTAGATTTCTTTGCTTTGAAATAGCGCCATGCAAAAAGGAAGTTCACTGGTTATTCAAAATTTATAAAAGTTGCAGGTTACAGTGGAGGAAAAAATTCATTTTTATTTACGTATTTGTGTCCTCATCTTTCTGAAGATTTTTAAATACTTGTTCCATTTTGAATACATGATCGAGCGTATCATCAAGAAAAAGTTTTATTTCAGGAATTCGCCTCAACTGGTGTTTCACATTAGTGGCAAGTTCTTTTTTTATTTCCCAGCTACGGTCTTCAATTTTTTTCATGGCAGCTTTTTCATCTTTCACCTTAAAAAGACTGATATAAATACGGGCTTCCAATAAATCAGGTGTGATCTTTACAGAAGAAATTGAGAGCATACCTCCATCTATCATGTTCAAACCCAGCCGATGAAATATTCCGGTGAGTTCTTCCTGAAGCAATCCGGATATTTGTTTCTGTCGTTTTCCTTCCTTCATAAACATGGGCTTTTGTTGGTGGTAAAATTAGTTACTTTGGGGCTTTCAAGTTTTTGCTATCTCCCACATGACTAAGTATTCCCGGATTTTCAGATATATTAATGCTTACAAAGGGAAAGTATTTCTTTATTTTCTTTTTATTATTCTTTCCATAGCATTTTCCATTGTTTCAATAGGCATGCTTATGCCTTTTTTTGAACTGATTTTTAATGCTGATAATGAAGCAGCGGGGTTAATAAAAGAAACTAATAATCCTATCGTAATGTACATCCGCAACTTTTTATTGAGCAGTATCAATGAAAGCGGTAACGAGATAAAAGGCAAATTAAAAACACTGGGCCTGATCTGTTCTTTAATCATTATTTCCATTTTTTTTAAAAATTTATTTCTGTACATGTCCTATTATATACTTACCCCACTGAAAAATAAAGTAGTCAACCAGCTACGCTCAGATCTGTATGATAAAATTCTGCGTTTACCGATCGGTTATTTCACAGAACAAAAAAAAGGAGACCTGATCAGCCGTATAACCAATGATGTAGGTGAGGTGGAGAGTTCTGTAGTTGGCGCTTTGGAAGGATGGATCCGCGACCCTGTTACTATTATCCTCAATTTTGCAGTACTTTTTTTTATAAGTCCGCAACTTACATTTTTCGTATTGCTTTTTATTCCTGTGGTGGGGCTTATTATAGGGAGAATCACCAGATCACTGAAAACCCAGTCTATTGAAGTTGCACAAAAATATTCTGAAACTGTTTCTATATTAGATGAAACGCTGAGTGGGTTGCGTGTAATAAAAGCTTTTAATGTTGAGCCAATTCTGCGCAACAAATTTTTCAGGATGAATGAGGAATTGTTGACGGCAAAAAATAAAATTGGTTTCAGGCGTGACCTGGCTTCGCCAACATCTGAGTTTTTAGGTGTCATGGTATTTTGCGGCATTTTATATTTTGGCGGACGTCTTGTATTATCGGACAGTATATCACTTGAGGCCTCTCTTTTTCTCACCTACTTAGGCATATTTTATAACATCATCAATCCCACAAAAGCTTTATCCACTTCATTCAGCAATATGCAAAAAGGAAGTGCAGCCATTGGGCGTATAGAAGAAGTTTTAAAAGCTACCATTACTGTCGATGATAATCCCAATGGAAAAAAGCTCAACCTGTTCAGCCACAGCATCGAACTCAGGAACGTATGTTTTGCTTATGAGGGAGTAGAAATTCTTAGAAACATTAACCTGCGGATTGATAAGGGCAGAACCATAGCACTCGTGGGTTCCTCCGGCGCAGGCAAATCAACGCTGGCGGATCTCATTCCCCGGTTTCATGATGTAACGGCGGGAGAATTGTTGATTGACGGCGTAAACATCAGGGATTATTCTTTACAATCTGTGCGGGAGCAAATCAGCATTGTGACCCAGGAACCTATATTATTCAACGATACCATTATAAATAACATCCGCATAGGAAAGGAAAAAGCAACTACTGAAGATGTAGAAGCGGCAGCTAATGTAGCCAATGCGCATAATTATATAACTACCAAAGAAGAGGGCTATCAAACCAATATTGGTGACAGGGGTGCAAAACTTAGTGGAGGGGAGCGCCAGCGATTGACGATTGCAAGAGCTATCGTAAAAAATCCACCGATACTGATTCTTGATGAAGCCACCTCATCTCTGGATACAGAAAGTGAAAAGCTGGTGCAGGATGCCATAAACAATATGATGCTCAACCGTACTTCAATTGTAATCGCCCATCGGTTATCAACCATCCGGCATGCAGATGAGATCATTGTATTGGAAAAAGGAACGATTGTAGAAAGAGGCAACCATGAAGAATTAATGCAGCGGCGCGGTTATTATTATAAATTGGTACAAATGCAGGAACTGAAGTAGAAAGCCCCCTGTTCCCCGGTGGGGGCACTTAGAAGCGTCAGTCTTTTTTTCTAACAACACGTAGTCAAAAATAATAGGGAAATTCCGTACTAAGTCCCCCCACCAGGGGACAGGGGGCTACTTTATCTTAACACTTCCCTGCTGATCACCAGTTTCTGTATCTCACTGGTGCCTTCCCCTATGGTACACAGTTTAGCATCCCTATAAAATTTTTCTACCGGGAAATCTTTTGTATAACCATACCCACCAAAGATTTGTACAGCATCATTAGCCACTTTTACAGCTACCTCACTTGCATAATATTTGGCCATAGCAGCCACTTTGGTCATTGGTTGCCCACGTTCTTTAAGATCGCAGGCCTCCCATGTCAACAGCTCTGCAGCAGCTATCTCTGTTGCCATATCGGCCAGCTTAAATGACACACCCTGGAATGAAGCAATTGGTTTGTCAAACTGGTGACGTTCCTGGGCATATTGCAAAGCAGCTTCATAGGCACCTTTGGCAATACCCAGTGATAACGAGGCAATCGAAATGCGGCCTCCATCCAATACTTTCATTGCCTGTTTGAAGCCATCTCCTACTTCACCTAATCTTTGTATGTCCGGCACCCGGCAATTTTCAAAGACCATTTCTGCTGTTTCGCTGGCACGCATACCCAGCTTATTTTCTTTCTTGCCACCGCTGAATCCAGTCATGCTTCTCTCAACCACGAATGCAGTTGCATTATTTTTTGTCCTGGGTTCACCTGTACGGCATATCACTACAGCTACATCACCGCTTTTACCGTGAGTAATCCAGTTTTTTGTCCCATTGATGATCCAGTTCTCTCCTTCTTTTACGGCAGTACATTTCATGTTACCAGCATCGCTTCCTGTATTGGGCTCTGTCAAACCCCACGCACCAAGCCATTCAGCAGTTGCCAGTTTGGGTAAGTATTTTTGTTTTTGCTCTTCATTTCCAAATAATAAAATATGACCTGTACAAAGTGAATTGTGCGCCGCCACACTTAATCCTATGGATCCGCAGACTTTGGCAATTTCCTCTATCACTGCTTTGTATTCGAAATAACTCAGCCCGGCGCCACCATACTCTTCCGGAACCAATACTCCCATCATACCAAGTTCGCCAAGTTGCTTAAACACTGAAAGCGGAAATTCCTGGCTTTCATCCCACTCCATTACATTTGGTTTGATGTGTTGGTGCGCAAAGTCGCGTGCCGTTTGTGCGACTTGTATAGTTATTTCCGAAATTTCAAAATTCATACGGAGCAATCGTTTGAGCGTGCAAATATAGGCTATGACAAGTTTTTGCAGACAGATTCAGCTTAAAATGACCCTTGCTTTTTTAAAACCAGATTAAATATTTAATACCAATCCATCAAAAGCAAGGTGAATACCGGCAGGCAATGAAGCATCAACTTCGAGGTGCCTGCCCAGTTGGTGGGAAAGATGAATAAAATAGGAATCATTTATACCTAACTCCAAAGAAAGGTCTATAGCCTCGGATAAAGAAAAATGAGAAATATGTTTTTCTTTCCTCAGGGCATTGATTGCTAATACGGTGCTTCCTTTTATTTTTTGTTTTTCATTGTCTTCAATTTTATTGGCATCCGTGATATATGTAAAGCTTCCGAAACGAAATCCAAATACAGGCATTTTCAAATGCCATACTGTGATAGGGATGATTGGTATGTCTCCAATAATAAAAGGTTCCGGTATGATGGAATTCAATTCAAGGTTGGGGACACCGGGGTATTTTTTATCCGCGAAGGCATAAGCAAACTCACGCATAAGCGCATCTATAGTCATTTGATTGGCAAATACCTGCATTGGTGCTTCCTGGAAAAAGTTGAAAGCCCTCACATCATCAAGCCCTGCTATATGATCTTTATGGGGATGTGTGAATAATACAGCATCGAGCTTCTTCACACTTGCTCTCAGCATTTGATAACGAAAGTCTGGAGTAGTATCAATAACAATAGTTGTTGTATGAGACTCTACTAGGATACTCGTACGCAGCCGCTTATCTTTTTTATCCGACGATGTACATACGGCACAATCACAGGCGATCATAGGTACACCGCTGCTGGTACCAGTGCCAAGAAAAGTGATTTTTAATGAAGGATAGCTCACCCTGCAAATGTAAAATGCAGAAATGGATTGAGCTGATTATAAAGATTCGTCATTATTTCCTGCCGAATGAAAACGACCCATAATGTCTTCCAAAATTTTACGGCTCCCAGGTGTTAATGTATCGGGATGAATTTTTAACTGTGGTATCAGATCAATCAAAGTATTGATGCGACCCTCTAATTGCAAAAATTTGTTGAGCACTACAACCTTGCGATCTTCCAAAATGCAAAATCCACTTTGAAAAGTACCCCTTTCATAACGGATTATATAGCCTGTTTCTTCTATTATTTTTTCTATTTTATCTAATATGGTTTGGTTGTACTTCATGAATAAATAAAAATGTAAAAATTATATTGCCAGTCTTGAGCTTGTTGCTGCATTCTACTTACTCACCATTTGCACTACGGGCACTATCATTTCTTCAAGACTTACGCCTCCATGCTGAAAGGTATTGCGATAATAGTTTACATAATGGTTATAATTATTTGGATAACACAAGAACACATCTTCACCTCCAAAAATATAAGAAGAATTAATGGTGGGACTTGGCAGGCCAGCCTCTTTAGGCTCGCGAAAAGCCAATACTTCCTTAGGATCAAAGTTCAGGTTGCGGCCATGCTTATACCGGAGATTGGTAGTAGTTTGTTTATCGCCAATCACCTTTACAGGGGTTTTTACTCGTATGCTGCCGTGATCTGTTGCCAATATTATCCTGATGTTTTTATCAGCAATTTTTTTTAGAGCCTGGTGCAGGGGTGAATGCTCAAACCAAGAGGCTGTAATGCTTCTGTAACTTACTTCATCACCGGCCAGCTCTTTCAATACTTCCATTTCTGTACGTGCATGGCTGAGCATATCAACGAAATTATAAACGATCACATTCAGATCATTGTTCAAAAGATTATGAATGTTATTCACCAGGTCTAATCCTGCATGGTTATTCAATACTTTGGTATAAGAAACCCTCAGATCGGAGTTGCCTGAAGATTTGACAAGTGATCTGAAAAATTCTTCTTCGCTTAAATTTTTTCCACCTTCTTCCTCATCGTTTTTCCACTGGTTGGGAAAGCGTTTTTCAATTTCAACAGGTAACATACCTGAGAAAATGGCATTCCTTGCATATTGCGTAGCAGTAGGTAATATACTGTAAAAAGTATCTTCTTCTACCAGCCGGAAACTTTCTGCAAATATGGGTTGAATAGTTCGCCATTGATCAAAGCGAAGGTTGTCGATAAGTATAAAAAATGTCGGTGTGCCTTTTTCTATATGAGGAAATACTTTTTCACGGATCAGGGTATGAGACATGACTGGTTTGCTAACTGCCTTATCTTTTACCCAGGATGAATAATTGCGGGAGACAAATTTAAAAAATTCAGTATTGGCTTCATTCTTCTGAGTTTGAAATACTTCCTGCATTTCCGGACTATCACTCTTTTGTAAACTCAGTTCCCAATGCACCAGCTCTTTATAAATGACCATCCAGTCATTATAATCCGGATTACTGTTGAGGGCCATAAACAAATTGCGGAATTGCTGTTGGTAAGCAGTAGTTGTTTTCTCCGCTACCAGGCGCCGGTTGTCAATAATTTTTTTTAAAGATAAAAGTACCTGGTTAGGATTAACCGGTTTGATCAGGTAATCAGATATCTGGCTGCCGATGGCATCATCCATCAGGTTTTCTGTTTCATTTTTTGTGATGAGCACTACAGGTATTTGTGCATTATGCTCTTTGATCTTGGCAAGGGTTTCCAGCCCTGTAATGCCTGGCATCGTTTCGTCTATCAGTACAACATCTATGAAGTTCTCCTTCACATAATCAATGGCATCAAATCCATTGGTTAGTGTATGCACATCATACCCTTTACTTTCCAGAAATATTTTTTGAGATTGCAGGCTTTCTATTTCGTCATCCACCCAAAGTATTTTAGCTAAGGCCATAATTTTTATCTGGTGTTTTTAGTCCCGTAATTTTTAAAAATGTAAGTTAGTCAGAACGAATGAGAAACTATGATACAGGAAACATTGCTATTGTATTTTTGAGAGAAGTTTAAACATTTTTCATGGCATATATACGCAAGATCATCAACGATCCGGTTTATGGCTTTATCACTATAGATGATCCTCTCATATTTGAAATCATTTCTCATCCATATTATCAGCGGCTGCGTCGTATACATCAAATGGCTTTTGCTTCGCTGGTATACCCAGGCGCTGTACATACCCGCCTTCACCATTCGCTGGGTGCCTATCATTTAATGGGCCTGGCAGTCACTGAACTGAGAAATAAGAATATAGAAATCACCAAAGAAGAAGAGGTTGGCGCCAAAGTGGCCATACTGCTTCATGATATAGGGCATGGGCCTTACTCGCATGCGCTGGAAAAAAAACTCATCAGGGACACAAACCACGAAGAGATATCTGCACTCATACTTGGATTGTTAAATACACAGTTCGGTAACAGGCTTGAAACAGCTATTGCTATTTTCTCCGGGGCATATCCAAGGCGGTTTCTCCATCAACTGGTGTCAGGTCAGTTAGATGTAGACAGAATGGATTACCTGACCAGAGATGCATTTTTTACCGGGGTGGTAGAAGGTGCTATCGGTTATGACAGGATCTTAAAAATGTTGACAGTCTTTGACGGAGAACTGATGATAGAGGAAAAGGCCATTTATACAGTCGAGAAATTTTTAGTTTCCAGAAGGCTGATGTATTGGCAGGTGTATTTGCACAAAACTGTATTGGCTGCAGAGAAAATGCTGATTAAAATCATTGAAAGGGCACAGAAGCTCATTAATACCGGCATGGAATTGAACAGTGCTTCTGATAACCTCAACTTTTTTTTGAAAGAATATAAGCCTGACGGCAATTTTAAAAAGCACCTGCTTCGCTTTGCACAACTGGATGATTCAGATATAATGTGCACAATTAAGAATTGGTGCACCCATGCTGATGTCATATTATCCAAACTTTGCCGGGGGTTGGTAGAAAGAAATTTATTAAAGGTGCGCTTCCAGCAGGAACCATTCTCTTGTTCAGAAATTTCATCATTAATTTCCAAGGCGGCTCATAGGCTGAAGTTAACAGAAGAAGAAACAGCGTATTTTGTTTTTACTGGTGAAGCTGTGAATACTACTTACAATCCCTATGATGAGCATATTAAAGTATTATTCAAAAATAAAATTGTGAAGGATATTTCGGAGGTCGATAATGCGCTTATACATCAGCAAATCTCATCGCCTGTCAAAAAATATTACCTTTGCTATCCGGGATAACAAGGCAGGGAAATCAAAAAAGGTCAAAGAAAACATAATAATAAAATATAATCTTTGATTAAATTGACAAATGATTTTAACCCTTTTGACTAACTTGAGCAATTGACTTTAATTATGCAGTTCACAGCCGCCCAGATTTCTTTGTTGGTTAATGGAAAAATTGAGGGTAATGCAGATGTTACCGTCACGTCGTTTGGCAAGATAGAAGAGGCAAAAGAAGGGCAGCTTACTTTTTTAGCCAATCCTAAATATGAAGAGTTTCTTTATACAACCAACGCATCAATCGCTATCATAAACGATGCCTATCAACCGGAACGTTCAGTAGTGCCCACATTAATACGCGTCAAGGACGCTTATTCAGCTTTTGCACTTTTACTAAGCGAGTATCAGAAAATGGCCACACAGCAAATGAAAGGCGTGCAGCAGCCAAGCTATATTGCAGCTTCAGCCCGGTTGGGTGATAATGTATATGTTGGTGCTTTTTCTTATATCGGTGAAAATGTAAATATTGGCGCTGGTACAAAGATCTTTCCCAATTCATTTATAGGCGATAATGTGTCTGTAGGAGATAATTGTATCATTCATCCGGGTGTTAAGATCTATCACGACTGCATCCTGTACAATCATGTCATTATACATGCGGGTACAGTGATCGGCGGGGATGGTTTCGGCTTTGCACCACAGGCTGACGGATCTTTCAAAAAAGTGCCACAGATAGGAAACGTGATAATCGAGGACAATGTAGAAATTGGTGCTAATACAACTATTGACCGTGCTACAATAGGCTCTACCTGCATAAAATCAGGAGCTAAACTGGATAACCTCATACAAATAGCGCATAATGTGGAAGTTGGCAACAGTACAGTGATTGCTGCACAAGTAGGTGTCTCCGGTTCGACAAAGATTGGTAATAATGTAATGATTGGTGGGCAGGCAGGTCTTGTTGGCCACATTTCAATAGCTGACGGTTCTAAAATAAATGCCCAAAGTGGAGTAAGCAAATCACTCAAGGAAGCAGCCGCTGTTACCGGCTCGCCGGCAGGTGACTATACTGCTGCATTACGCAGCCAGGCAGTATTCCGCAATTTGCCGGAACTGGAAAAACGCATACACGAACTTGAAAAAATTGTCAAACAATTGATGGCAGAGAAAGTAAGCTCACTTTAAGCACAAAAAATTAGCAAGCGTCTCAACAATTAAATTATTGTTTCTAAGTCATATTCATTTATCCTACTGTACGAGCATTACTGGCTATATGTAGAGCGAATGCTGCCATTGCAGAATCTTTCAATATACTTATAAGTGCCTGCTGTTTCATATCCACATCACCGGCATTCATATAATTGGGCAAATGAATGGCTAAAACAAAACTAAAAAGAAGAATAGCCAGCAACCAGGCTGCAAGTTTTACCTGCCTGTTGGCAATAAATGATATTGCAGTAAGGATAAAAGCCACACCCACTATGTAAACCCAAATGATGCCGCCCGGTAAAAATTCAGGCACATAATTGACAAAGCTTTTGGGTTGACGAAAATGATTGATGCCAAAAATGATCATTACGATAGATAAAATATAAATGGCAATGCGGGAAATGGTATGTTCATTCATAACAATAAGTTTTAAATATTATGCCCTAATCTGTTTATAAGCCCTGATGCATATCTGCCACAAATTCAAAAACTCAAAGATCTTTTTACTTTTATTCCAGCAATTTTCAAGTATGCCTTAATCTTTCCAACACCTTCAAATAATCATTCAATTGCTATATAAAATTACTTCAAAATAACATGGCTTTTTAACTTCTTTTCAATTGGGTTAACCGCCCTATTTTCGGTACATTTGCACGAACAGACAGGCAATTTTTGATGCATAAATTTTCCCCTCCAAATGAGTGATATTTTAGATTCGTTAGTAAAAGCTCCGGCACCGGTAGCAATGCCTTCATATGGTGCAGATTCAATACAGGTTTTAGAAGGTCTTGAAGCGGTGCGTAAGCGCCCGGCTATGTATATTGGCGATATCGGCGTTAAAGGTTTGCACCACCTGGTCTACGAAGTAGTAGATAATTCTATTGATGAAGCCTTGGCTGGTCATTGCAAAAATATTGTGGTTACCATTCATGAGGACAACTCTGTTTCAGTGGAAGATGACGGTCGCGGTATTCCTACCGGTATTCATGCTAAAGAAGGACGCAGCGCACTGGAAGTGGTAATGACGGTGCTTCATGCAGGCGGTAAATTTGATAAAGATTCGTATAAAGTTTCAGGTGGCCTGCATGGTGTGGGTGTAAGTTGTGTGAACGCATTAAGTAAAAGGCTGCATGTAACCGTATTCAGGGAAGGAAAAATATTTGAACAGGAATATAAAATTGGTGCACCGCAGTTTCCTGTACGTGAAATAGGTTTAAGTGAAAACAGGGGTACCACTGTTCATTTTTGGCCCGATGATTCCATTTTCATTACCTTGGAATATAATAAAGATATCCTTGAAGGGCGTCTGCGTGAATTAAGCTTTCTCAATAAAGGCCTGAAAATCACCTTAAATGACCTGCGTGAAAAAAATGAGGATGATGGTCTTACATATTCAAAAACCTTTTTTAGCGAGGGAGGAATAGTAGAGTTTGTGGAGATGCTCGACAGCAATGCCGGTCGTGCCCCTCTTTTGCCAAAACCTCTCTTTGTAGAAGGCAGAGATGAGAAAAACAATGTAACGGTGGAAGTAGCCATGATCTATAACGCCGGTTATAATGAACATATTTATTCTTATGTCAATAATATAAACACCATCGAAGGGGGTACACACGTTGCTGGTTTTCGCCGTGCTTTAACACGTGTTTTCAAAAGTTATGGCGATAAGCAGGGATTGTTCGAAAAAGCCAAGGTGATTATTGAAGGTGATGATTTCAGGGAGGGCTTAAGTGCGGTAATCTCTGTAAAAGTACCTGAACCACAGTTTGAAGGACAGACCAAAACTAAATTAGGGAATAACGAGGTGATGGGTATAGTAGATACTACTGTATCGAAAGTCATAGAAGCTTATCTTGAAGAGAATCCGAGAGAAGCCAAGAACATTATACAAAAAGTAATCCTGGCTGCTCAGGCAAGGGCTGCTGCTAAAAAAGCGCGGGAAATGGTGCAGCGCAAGTCTGTCCTCAGCGGAGGCGGCTTGCCCGGAAAACTGGCCGATTGCTCTGAGCGTGACCCGCAAAGATGCGAACTCTACCTGGTAGAGGGTGACTCTGCCGGAGGTACTGCCAAGCAGGGCCGCGATCGTAGTTTCCAGGCCATTCTACCGCTTAGGGGAAAAATTCTGAACGTGGAAAAAGCAATGGAACATAAAATCTATGAAAATGAAGAGATCAGGAATATGTACACAGCCCTGGGAGTAACAGTGGGTACTATTGAAGACCCAAAAGCTTTGAACATCATCAAACTACGTTATCATAAGCTGATCATCATGACAGATGCTGATGTAGATGGCAGTCACATAGCCACCCTCATTCTTACCTTTATTTACCGCTACATGAAAGAGATGGTGGAACAAGGCTATGTATTTATAGCACAACCTCCGCTTTATCTTGTGAAAAAAGGAAAAGATCAGGCTTATGCCTATAATGAAGAACAGCGAAAAATGCTGGTAGAGCGTTTAGGAGGCGGCAATGAAGGCGCTGTGCATATTCAGCGCTATAAGGGTTTGGGAGAAATGAATGCCGAACAATTATGGGAGACCACCATGAATCCTGCTACCCGCACTTTGAAACAGGTAACCATTGAAAGCGCTACTGAAGCGGACCGTGTATTCAGCATGCTCATGGGCGATGAAGTAGCTCCCCGGAGAGAATTTATAGAGAGCCATGCAAAGTATGCCCGAATTGATGTGTAATTCCCAAAATTAGAAGAAGTTCAGAGCTATTATTCTAACGGTGATAATCTGTTTTTATAGGAATGCTCAAAGTTTTTTGGACTTATTCTTTACTAATAGTAACTGCCGATTTACTCATGTCTACACCATTCTAAATAATTCAAAATAGGATTTTGAACGGGTTTAGACAAATTTTGGCCTTCCTTTTGCCGAAAAACCGTAGATTTAATCATTACTAACCATAAAATACTTATTCATATGGCAGATCAATTAACAGCGTATAATGTAAAAACCAAGGAAAAAGGTGTTCCTATACAGGATGCCGTAGTAACCAAAACAGCTAAAGGTGCATATATGGTGCAGGGTCATGATGGGAAAGGAAATAAGCTAACAACATTGTGTAATGCAGAAAAAGCATTAGCAGCTATCAAAGCAGGCGTAGCGAAACAAGGCTGGTAATAATTTATTATTATAAGACATAGAGGTTGTCCCATATTCTGGAATAACCTCTTATTTTTTTAGGAGGGGTAAGAATTAATCAAAAGCTGAAACCAGATAGTCCCGGTAATTTATTCCCTGAATTTCATTATTGTTTATAAAGCTTATACGATTGTTGTTTACCACCCGCCGACAGCTGCAATAGGTAAATGCCATCTGTATATATATTATTGGTAAGATCGATAACCAGTTTCTGAGGAAAACCTGATCCGGTTTGTAAAAATTGTTTTAATAAGCGACCTTTTGTATCATAGAGGTTCGCTTCAAGTTTTTCCAATACATTTATTTGGGCTACGAAATGAAAAATCCCTTTTGAAGGATTAGGATATACATCCCAGGTTATAAGAGGTTCAAAAACCAAGGCACGGACAGGAGAATAACTAAAAGAGCCATCCGTATTGATGATCTTAATGCGATAATAGCGGGCTCCCGATTTACCGGCCTCGGTATCTGTAAAACTATAGCTTTGAATTGTGGTTGTATTACCATTACGCAATACCTGTCCTATACTTACAAATTCATTTGTTTGTACGGCAATTGCTGACCGCGCCAATTCAATCTCATACCTGGCTAAATCAGTTTCGGTTTCTGTCGTCCATTTTACCAATACATCTCCATTGCTCACCTTATTAACCGTAAAATCGATAAGTTTGACGGGTAATGGCGTCAGTTTATTCAATCCGCCATTATTCAGCCAGAACTCAGAAAAATCTTTTACTTTAAATTCTGCATAATAACCTTTACCGAAAGGAACTTTTGTAACGGATGAAGATGACATGAAACTCCATAATCCGCTAATGTTGTCTGAGATGGTGCCATTCTCCACATTATCATCAGCATCACTATATTTGGAAATGCCCAGGTCATAAGCACTTGCAGGCTTATTGCAGGAACCGCACCCGGTAGCATTCAATAAGTTTTCAGTTTCGCTATCCAGGAAATACAACCGCACATTTACAGAATCATTAAAAGAAACCACGGTGGGTTTAATAGTCAGGCTGCGGTCATGATAATATTGCGTTGCTGTATACCGTACAGCAGTGCTGTTGATAAATGTTTGTATTACTGTACTACCCATGGATTGATTATTGGGATTGACAGAGGCGATTAACTTGCCGCCGCTCTCAAAATCTATCCATTGGTTACCGGATACATTTTGTGTGACAGGAGAAGCAAGAGTGACACCATCATAAATAGCTTTTGTGCTGTCATAAATATGAATATCATCTATAGCAATGCCTTCCATATTGATTGCTTCATCACTGTATAATGCAATTCGTAACCTTACCCTGTTTACTCCTGATGGCAAAGGCATTGTAGCTACATGCCAGCGTGTATAGTTTTGTATACTCCATAAATTATTGGGTGATGTTTTAGTATACCAGTTTGTACCTGATCCTGTAGAGTCTGCCAACCTGATCCAGTTTTTATTATCAGTAGAATATTCTAACCAGGCTCCATCACAAAGTGTTGTTCCACAATTTTCTAAATCCAAGGCAAGACTGAGACTTAATGTCGGGTGTGCAAGTGTTCCTATATCAAAACAAGGTGAGTATAAATAAGAAAGTTCCAGGTCATTATAATTACCCGCCAACCTGGTTTTCCACGCTTTATTGCCACTTGCGGCTTTATTTATACGGGTTGAAGCCGGTATTCCATATTCCCAGGATGAATTGGTTCCCAATGTATACCAGCCCCCATCGCCCGTTTCAAAGTTTTGCAGGTAAGGAAAATTAGAGACCAGGGGTGCATTATGGGCAATGGCTGATATCGTATCATTTATCCGGTAGTTATCAGCCGGGTAAGCAACTAGTGCTTTCAATGTATAAAGACCTGAAGAAGTGAAGTTCAAGCTACTGGTAAAACTATATTGAAGTGTGGTGTTGGCGCCGATCGATGGAATAATTTCACTTACCCAGGCACCACCATCAATACTGTATCTGACAGGTATATTTGTCAATGGATTATTACTGCTGTTCCTGACTGTGATCTTTAGAGGCACTGCACCGCTCAGACCGCAGCTTAAGTTAACAGGTGTATCGATGCTGATGATCTGAAGGTCATTAAAAGCTTCGTATAGTTGAATGTCATCTATGATCAGTCCTGCCCCTACAGTTCTTGTAGATACTGCTCCTTTGGCAGGAAGACTCCATTTAACCTGGAAACTGGATGAGAAATTTTGCCCATTGGCTTTTAAAGAATCAGCAATTTCTATACTTGGTGAAAGGTTAGGACTTGATCGCCCTATATTTTCATATTCATAAACTCTCACCCAGGCATCGTTGTCGGAGCCTCTTGCCCACATTATATTATCAGCATTTTTGAATGTATACCCATTCCTGCCTTTGAAATCGAGGCGTATGTCATTTGAATTTACATCATAGCCACTAAGATTGAAGGTTCCCACAACAGAAGAAACAGCATATGGAGAATCAACATTTCTTTGAGCATCAATTATCAATGCTTTGGTACCGGAAAAAGCAAGACCTGTATTTACTACTGTCCTGAGCCGGCCATATATCGATGTATCCACAAAGTCGTAACGTTCTATGCCTTTTAGTCCCCTTAATGATGTGGTATAAGTCTCAGAAACTGCCGTCTCAAGATTATCTAAAAAAGGACTGGTAAGGTTTACAGGTTGGTTATCCAATTGTTTAACTACTGTAGTTAAGGTATCATTTGTTTTTACAGGGTCATTTGTATTATTGTCAACCACTACGGTTATAGAATATTCACCCACAGCAGAAAAATTTTCTGAAGGGCCAAATGTGTGAATGAAATTAGCGTTTGCTGCAATAGTATTATCTACAGATTCGATTACCCAGTTGTTGTTATTGATTTTATATTTTGCTGTAAAACCCGTAATGGGCGCATCATCAAGATTTTTTATACGGATGCTTACAGCAGATGATGATAATTCCGTTGAAGTAAATTTTCTACCTGATAAGGGTGCTATGATAGAATCAAGCTTAAGATCATTGTCAGAAATACTGCCATTGCACAAGCCTGTTTTTGGTTGATGAGATACAGCAATTGCTCTTCTTCCAGCTATACTATTTATCCTTGCCCGTACACTTACCCAATACAAACTATCTTTATTTAATCCACTAAATGAATAGGTTGTATTTGTAGTGGTAGCGAAAGGAAGCATCACATTATTGCGCATCATCAACACTTCATAATCAGTAGCATTGGGTATAGCCTGCCAATCAATAGATAAGTAACCTTCGCATTGTATGGCAGAAACAGAAATTACCGGTATACCTATAATAGTAAATGCTTTTGATGTACCGGCAAATGCAGAACCATTGCGTTCGATACGGATTAAAGCCTGGTGCGATGGAAGATTTGGCACCAGCCAATCATATTGACGTGCATTGACATCTATATTATTTGCTATTTCTACCCAGTTAAGTCCATTATCTATTGAATATTTGAGTGCAAATGAATTTGATGAAATGCCATAGTTATCCCAGTTGATTTTAACTGTTTCACCGGGCACCAGGCCTTCACCGCCGGTTGGGTAACTAAGGGTAGTGCCCTCTGCAATAATATCATAGACGATATAATATTCCTGTGTTGGGTTCTGCGCAACGGCTGCTGTTATATTTACGGTATAACTACCACTGACAGGATTATTAATAACCACCTGCTCCATGTTATTTAAATGGTCTGCCCCTGTAGTGGCGATATTGAGCATGCCAGTAGCTGTCGTATCTAAGATCTTTGGGAGATGTATGGTGGATGAAGGTGAAGTAACACTTAAATCCAAATCATTGACTAAGGCTTTGCTGCTGAGCAAAGATGCTGCAGGATCATTCCAATACAACATTATTTTTAGTTGCGCTGTGCTGGGCGGAACTGAAATAGTATGGTTATTAGTACCGGAGTTGGCTATTGAGGAACTTAAGTATTGGGTTTTTTCAAGCATTTCAATACTCCTGTTCAAATGCATCCATCCAAATCCATAACTGAAATCAGGACCTGAATTGCCCTTATCGTTTCCGCCATTACAGATCAGAGCTTTCATCAGGGCATTCTTTGGATTGGAGCCACCATTCAACTGACGGTAGCGTTGATACAATAATGCCAGCCCACCAGATACTGCAGGTGCGGCAAAACTGGTTCCCCAACCATATATATATCCATTGTTTAATGTTGCTGAATATACTGCTGCCCCCATTGCAGTGATCTCCGGCTTGGTCCTTCCATCCTGCACGGGACCTTTGCTCGAATTGACCCACATAGCACCGGTATTATCTGTAGCACCAACGGTTATCACATTTTTTGCTGCCTGGAAAGCGCCAAAGGTGGTATGAAAACCTGCAGGGTAAGGGGCACAATTATTCCATCCGTCATTTCCAGCGGCAAAAACATGTTGCAGGTAAGGAAAATCAAAAGCATGCTGGTCAAGTATCTGCGACGTCATGTTATACGAACCGTAATAGCCGCAGCTTCCACCACCGCCATATGAATTGTTGGTTATTACCATACCATAATCACCAACATATGTAGCGGTATTGGTAAGTATATTAGAAAAAAACTGGCTTACTATCGTGGCTTTGGGCGCATAACCCCTGAACAATTCATTAACAATACCGGCTCCGGCTGCTGTAGCATGTACATGTGTGGCGTGTGAATTCAGTGGGCCATACACCCTGTTTATCAGTCTCGTACCTGTTACATCTGTATGGCTCTGCACATCCCCACCGTCTCCAATACCAATCACTACTCCCTGTCCGTCCAAACCCTTACCACCATTGAGCACAGAAGCTGTGAGCACATTTCCTCTCGATGCATTGCGGCTGTTTTCATTAACGGGTTTATCAGGTGGGGGCAAAGGTTCAACATAATCTATAAAAGGCTGGGCTGCTACTTCTTCAAGATGTGCTATAGCAACCCTGATACTAATAACCCTGTATGCCTGCAGTTCTGTGGCAATGACCTCAATATTTTTCTGTTCCAGAATCAACAGTACTTCCGGGAGTGTAAACGCCGGGGTGTAGCGTATCCTGATATCAACATATCCTTCTTTTTTCCGGGCCCAGTCAGGGATATGACCTTTAACCAACAACGGATCCATTTTCTGTTTGGGTGAAAGCTGGATTAGGCTTCGGACTCCTAGTTTTTGTAATACACCCGCATTCAGGTTGCCCATGATGCTTACCGTATAAGCGTTCTGCGGAATATATTCCAATAATTCAACTCCCTGACCTGATAAAAAATTCTTGGTAGCCTGTGAAGGGATATTTTCAAATTGCAAAACGGCAAACGTCTTACCTTTTGATTTTAAAGACCTGCTATTGAAGTTTTCAACGTGCGCTGCTGAAATATTTGACGTAGTCTGTAAATTGCCGGATCGTAGAAATAAAGTATGTTCTTTTTGAGATTTAGCAGAGATAGCTAAAATAATTAACAAGGGAGTCAGTAATAGATAGATGGCAGTTTTCATAGTGGCGAATAAATATAGGCAAAAACCCCAGAAATTAAAACTGTTTTTCGATCAAACCGGTTGCTGTATTACTTCTTTATGCATTCTGACTAAAAATGTCAATACTTCCTGCATGGATTTAACGGGTTCTACAACCAGCATGAATAGTTTACCAACCTGCCTTAGCCTTGCTTTGTTAGTGCCTGTTTGCAGGTAATCTAAAATTCCTTTGAACAATTCGCTTTCAAAATAAGGGGAATCAGGTTTATTGATAAAATAGCATTTCAAAATCTGATCCTTCAATATCATTCGTTCAAAACCAAATTTAATTGCCAGCCTGCGACATCGCACAGTAGTAAAAAGTCCTTTCACCTCATCAGGCAATGGCCCGAAGCGGTCTATAAACTCTTCTTCCATGGTGATAAGCTCTTCCTCCGTATCACAGTTGTCAAGCCGGGAGTATAGTGAAAGTCTTTCTGTTATATTCTCCACATAATCATCAGGAATGAGGATTTCAAGATCGGTATCAATAGTACAATCCTTTACAAAATCATCCTGCCTGGAAATCTCTTCTTTAAACAGGTCTTTAAAACGTGTTCGTTTGAGTTCGCGAATTGCTTCATCCAATATTTTCTGATACAACTCAAACCCGATCTCTGCCATAAACCCGCTTTGCTCACCACCCAGCATATTTCCGGCGCCTCGTATATCTAGGTCACGCATGGCTATCTGGAATCCACTGCCAAGTTCACTGTGCTGTTCCAGTGTCTGAAGCCGCTTACGGGAGTCAGCGGGTAATGTACTTATAGAAGGAGCAATCAGGTAACAAAATGCTTTTTTATTGCTACGGCCCACCCTACCTCTTAACTGGTGTAGATCACTAAGACCAAACTGGTGGGCATTATTAACTATAATGGTATTTACATTGGGAATATCAACGCCGCTCTCTACAATGTTGGTACTCACCAACACATCGTATTTTTTATCTATGAAGTCCATTATGCGTTCCTCCAGGTCATGTCCTTCCATTTGACCATGAGCAAAACCCACACTCAGATCGGGGCATAATGCCTGGATAAGTGCAGCCATTCCGGCAAGACCTTGCACCCTGTTATGAATAAAAAATATTTGCCCCCCACGTTCTGCTTCATAATATATAGCATCCCGGATAAAGTCTTCGTTATATATTCTTACCTCCGTCTGAATGGGCTGGCGGTTTGGCGGAGGTGTATTCATTATTGATAAATCCCTTGCTCCCATCAGGCTGAATTGAAGCGTACGCGGAATAGGCGTAGCCGTGAGTGTAAGGCAATCGATATTGGTGCGAAGTGTTTTGATTTTTTCTTTGTGCCCAACTCCGAATTTTTGTTCTTCATCGACAATTAATAGCCCCAGATCTTTAAATTTTACTTCTTTACCAAGCAAGGTATGTGTACCAATAATAATATCTATTTTACCCTCTGACAAACGTTGTAATGTATCTTTCTTTTCTTTTGCAGATTTAAACCGGTTGACATAGTCCACGCTAACTGGAAAATCTCTTAACCGATCAGAAAAGGTTTTAAAATGCTGGAATGCCAGGATGGTCGTAGGCACCATGATAGCCGCCTGCTTGCCATCGAGGCAGGTTTTGAAAGCGGCCCTGATTGCAATTTCCGTTTTACCAAAACCCACATCTCCACACACCAACCGGTCCATGGGTGATGCGGATTCCATATCTTTTTTTACATCGGCCGTGGTTTTGTTCTGATCAGGAGTGTCTTCATAAATAAAGGAAGCCTCCAGTTCAGTCTGCATATAATTATCCGGCGCATGCTGAAATCCTTGCTGCGCTTTGCGCTGAGCATATAATTTTATCAGGTCAAAAGCAATTTCTTTAACCCGTGTTTTGGTTTTTTCCTTAAGCTTGTTCCATACATCACTACCCAATTTATTCACCCTCGGCACAGTACCTTCCTTACCAGTGTACTTGGCTATTTTATGCAAAGAATTAATATTCACATAAAGAAGGTCGCTGTCTTTATAAATGATGCGTACTGCTTCCTGCAGTTTACCATTTACTTCCATTTTTTGTAACCCGCTGTACACACCGACTCCATGATCTATATGTGTGATAAAATCACCCGGTTGTAATTCTCGAAGTGTCCGTAGCGTAAGGGCCTTGTTTTTATTATAGGCTTGCTTCACTTTGTACTTATGATATCGCTGAAAAATCTGATGATCTGTATAACAAATGACCTTCAGGTCCTCATCGATAAAACCTTCATGTATGGAGGTAGCAATAGGTGTAAAATGAATCTCTTCGTTTAAGTCTTTGAAAATAGTGTACAGCCGTTCCAGTTGTTTAGGGTTTTCAGCAAAAAGATTGAGTGCAAATCCTTTCTTTTCCCAGCTTTTTAAATCGTTGATCAATAGATCAAACTGCCGGTTAAAAGCAGGTTGTCCCATAGTATGAAATGGTATTTCAATGCCAAAACCTGATGGTTGCTTATGACCGAAATAAATTACGTGTTTTGATTGCAGGTCCTCCATTAAATCCTTAGCGGAAATAAATTCTTCTTTGTCTATATCTTTTTTAACCAGTTTATCATCAGTTTCTTCATCCTGTGCATCTGTTTTTTGAGAAAGTAAATGCAGAAAAATATCAAGCTCATCTTTGCTTGCCGCTAATCTTTCGCGGATCAGTTCTTCATCCTGCATCCACACTACAGTATTAGAAGGCAAAAACTGGAGTAAAGATATTTTATCGCTATTTTCAAACTGTGTATCTACATTTGGTATTATTGTTACATGAAGCAGTCTCCGTTCACTCAATTGGGTTTCCGGATCTATTATCCTGATAGAGTCCACATCATTGCCGAATAGCTCTATACGATAAGGTTTTTCATTGCCAAAGGAATAGATATCCAAAATACCACCGCGCATTGCAAATTGGCCGGGTTCATATACGAAGTCCGTTCGCTCAAAACCATAATTCACCAGCCTTTCATAAAGTTCTTCGGTGTTTAGAACATCGCCGGTTTTGATATAAATGATATTAGTTGAAATGGCTTTAGGCAGCACGACTTTTTCAAATAAAGCTTCGGGATAACTAACCAGTGCCCCCACCCTTTGCCCATTAGGCGATGCAAATTTTGTAAGAGCTTCTGTTCTCAACATCACATGTGATGAATTGAGCAGTTTATAATTTTTCCTGTTTTTAAAAGATGAAGGAAAATAAAATATATTCAACGCGTCAGTAAGACTTTCAAGCGTATTGTGAAAATAGGCAGCCTCTTCAGCATCATTGCAAATAAAGAGATGGTTCAATTCGCTGCACGAAGAATGTAAAAAAACGCCTGCTGCCAGAAAAGCCGGTGTGCTGCCTTGCAGGTTGCTTGCTAAGATTCTTTGCGGTTGGGAATAAGAAAGCCTGTCCGCCAAAGTAAAAAGGCGGGGTGATTGTTGGTATGCGGACAGCAAAGCCTGAACACTCATCTGGGGCGGCAAAATTAAACCATGATCAATTGGTGACCATGGTATTTTCAACTTTATCGTTAATATTTATTTTATAATGAATTGCCCGGTATAGGTTTCTTTTTTATCGCCTGTGATAGTAATTACATACGCACCCTTGCTCAAAGCCGGGAGGTATATACTGGTGTTTTGATACCTGTTGTCTTTTTTATAAAGAAGGCTCCCTTTCATGTCAAACAATTGAATGGATATGGTACGTGTATTTAAACTGCCTGTAACAACCTGCAGCGAATTTGCACCTGCATAGATATATTTTATAAAATCCTTTGTAATGGCAGTATTTGGAACACCTGTAATCACAAAGCTGCCGCCGGGGATAAGCGTTGTAAATAATCCACGGCCGTGTGTTGCTGCCGCTACTAATCCATCTGAAAGCCTGTATTTCAACATGTCTGTCCTTACATTCGGCAAACCTGTATTATTAGGCACCCATGCAGTGCCAGCACCGCTAATCTGAGAAGTAGTCCATACTCCAAGCTCGGTAGCCAACATAATTCCGCCTGTGATAGAAGTACCTAACTGAGCTGTTGGTGACATAAAAATCCCCCATCTGACCGGCATATCCGGCAGGTTACCTTCAATCGAAGAAAAAGAAGTACCACCATTGGTGCTTTCTAACACACTGGTAACGCCATAATTTGATAGCGTCACTAAAATATGGTTTGCATTTGCAGGGTCAATATCAATGCTTGAAATATAAGCACCTGAAGGTACAGGCAAGCTCGAATTTACTAATACAGTGGGGGCACTTGTATTTGCATTTGATAATTTAAATATTTTAGGAACCACATTCGCAGTGGCATCATCGCTCTCCCAGGTTGAGCTGCCCAGCCATATTGTATTTGTTGCAAAGGGATCCACCTTTACAGCAGATACCTGGTGATTAGCAGGCATCACAGTACTGATATTTACAGTAAGAGCTGTCGGCGTTCCCCCCAAATTATTGATCACATAATAATCCGATTGGTTATTACTTGCGTATAAAGTATTCTGGGCATCATCATAATCACTTGGGCTGATAAAACGGCCGGAAGAGTTGGAAGACACACTCCCAAGAAAAGAAAAAGAAGTACCGCTATTTAAAGAACGAAAGAACTGGTTATTACTTGCTGCAGAAGTTTGTACAGTACCGCCGTCGCTTTGGTCGATATGTGGAAACCCACCATCGCCACCTGAGACTGAAATAGTTGTATTTATTCCCGCAGTCGTGAATTTTTGGGTATTATTATCCTGGGCACCAGCCAGAAAATAATTCGAATTGGTTGGGTGATAATCACAGGCATAAAACTGGGTGACATTATAGCCATTATTTTTTGCAGTAAATGCAGGTGCCGCCTGGTCGGCATTAGGCGTGAAATAAATGCCTCCATCATTGCCTACGTATAAACGTGAAGATCCTAAATACAATATCATGTGCTGATCGACGTGTACTGCAGTGGGAGATGGTATCGTGCTGCCATTAGATATCTGGGCCCAATTTGAAGCCCCATCAGTGGTTTTACCAAGGTGAAGGCCTCCAATGACTGCCACATCGGGGTTCGCAGGATCTACAGCAGCAATCAGGTTGTACCATGTTTGTGATGATTCGCCGTTATTTAAAAACCCCGGTGCGGGATGTTCAGTCCACGCAGTGCCACCATCATTGGAGCGATAAATGGTAGGTACCTGTTGTGTAATACTATCCTGAAGCAATAAATATAATCGTTGTGGATTGGAAGGTGACACAGCTAGCTCGCCCCTTTGTGTAATATTGGAATGAGGTGGCGTAATTTCTGTCCAGGTAGTAAGAGCACCGGTATTAGCCCCATTCGTAATAAAAGAAGATTTCATTACCATGGTTCTGCTAAATATGCCCAGGGTAGCATATAAATCGCCGTTTGTAGCCACTTCCAGGTCTGCTGCACGACCTGTTGTAAAACCAGGCAATGGCAAGCCAAGAACCTGTGTCCAGGTAGCGCCGCCATCTGAAGACCTGTGCACCCCTCTTGCCGTACTGCTTAGGTTTCTGAGAGAAGCATATACATTGCCTCCACGGTCAATGACCATGTCCTGTACATATTCATAGGTGGAGGTGGAAGGGAGTAAGTTCCAGGTGCTGCCACCATTCGTGCTTTTGAATATACCTGCGCCTTTCACTGCATCTACATTGAACCAACCTTCTCCTGTTCCCGCATACATTATGTTCGGATTCACATCATCCTGAACCAATGCACATACGGCCAAATTCAGCATTTTATCATCTAACGGAACCCATGATGGAGGGTCTGATAAAAAATTTGTTGTCTTGAATATGCCACCGCTTACGGAAGCAGCAAACACCGTGTTGCCGGTAGCATCTCTTTTATCAATAATCATTGCGCGGGTGCGACCACCTATATTTCTGGGACCACGCTCCCCCCAGGTAAATGCTGTAGTACTCAATGGATTTTGCATAGTACGCATCATTTCTTTTGCTATGAATAAACTCTCACCCAGGCATCGTTGTCGGAGCCTCTTGCCCACATTATATTATCAGCATTTTTGAATGTATACCCGTTCCTGCCTTTGAAATCGAGGCGTATGT
>MWVW01000043.1_pt1 | contig 29235 bp, 17 predicted proteins | sample 1047191 | NCBI WGS metagenome assembly MWVW01 (sample SAMN06349985, study PRJNA376086) | soil metagenome | isolation source: MtG22-5 sample Antarctic (ecotone) | place: Antarctica
AATCAAGAAGGGTAAAAAACTTCCATGCAATAAACGTTTCTAATGGAATAGACCTATACCTTAGTTATGGTGACGAAGCTGCGGCGGTAAGCGCTTCAGAAACAAAATACAGGGATAATATAAAAACTGAAGTGGAGAATGGTTTTTTGAGAATTTGGTATGACAAGGATCTTAGTAATCAGATAATATTTACAAATCAACGAAATTTAAGAGCTTATGTTTCTTATAAAACTCTTGATAACATTACAGCCACTGCCGGTTCTGATATATTGGTGGATGGTATTATAAAAAGCAATTCATTGGTAATGAAAATATCCAGCGGTTCAGATTTTAAAGGTAATGTTGAAGTAAATCAATTAACAGTAGATCAAAGCAGTGGATCTGATGTAAAAATCGGGGGAAAAGCGAATTCTGTTTCTATTGAAGCCAGTTCGGGAAGCGATTTTGATGGATATAATTTGGTGACAGATGTTTGCACGGCTAAATGCAGTTCCGGAAGCGATATCAGCATTACAGTAAATAAACAATTAGATGCCACAGCCAGCAGTGGAGGTGATATAAATTACAGAGGAAATCCTATAGTTACTAAATCGAAGTCAAGCGGCGGTAGTATTAGTAAAGGAAATTAATTTATAGTAGCAATACTTATTTATATAAATTTGGCAGCAATGGTATTACATCCTAAATTTGCACCCTTATATCGCGAAGTAGAGCAGCGGTAGCTCGTCGGGCTCATAACCCGAAGGTCGGAGGTTCGAACCCTCCCTTCGCAACAATAGCCCCTGAAATTTCAGGGGTTTTTTATTGCCTACTTTTGTAAAAATGAAATCAGGGTTCGTTAATATTTTTGGTAAGCCAAATGCTGGTAAAAGCACACTACTTAATGCACTGATAGGAGAGAAGCTTGCTATTGTCTCACCTAAAGTACAAACCACACGTCATCGCATAAAGGGCATTTTAACTTCAGATAATTACCAGATAATTTTTTCAGACACTCCGGGTATTATTGAGCCAAAGTATAAGCTTCACGAAAAAATGATGCAGGCTGTAAAAATCAGCTTGGAAGATGCTGATGTTGCATTATTAATTGTTGATATAAAAGATGATTTACATGAAGTGAATGCCATTTTTTCATCTTTACTTTTAAAAGTTCCTGCAATTGTTATTATTAATAAGGCTGATATAGTAAGTGATGAGGAGATAAATAATGCCAGGAAATTTTTTCAACATCAGGATTACTGTAAGGCAGTTACAGTTATTTCTGCACTGAAGAAAAGGGGTATTGAAGAGTTACTAAAAATAATCTTAGATATATTACCTGAAGGGGCTCCGTTTTATGGAGATGATAATTTGAGTGACCTGCCAACAAAGTTTTTTGTAGGAGAATTGATCAGAGAAAAAATATTTTATTTGTACCAGGATGAAATTCCGTATCATGCCGCAGTTCTTGTAACTGAGTTTAAAGAGAAACATACTTTGGTAAAAATTGGAGCAGATATTATTTTACAAAGAGAAACGCAAAAGGGCATTGTTTTGGGAGAAGGTGGAAAAATGATAAAAGAGCTGGGAACACAGGCAAGAAAAGATATTGAAAAATTTCTTGGAAGAAAGGTATTTTTAGAGTTGTTTGTAAAAGTCAGGCCAAAGTGGAGAGATAATGAATTGCAATTAAAAGAGTACGGATATTAATCGTCTGAACCACGATTTGGGGAGATTAGGAGATTAAAAGGATTTATAAGCAGATTATTTATTGCTTCTTAATTTAAAATTGGATAATGAATTCTTTTGGGAGAATATTTAGAGTAAATATTTTTGGTGAATCGCACGGCGAGTATGTAGGCGTAGTTATTGACGGATGCCCGGTAGGAATACCTTTAATTGTTCAGGACTTTTCAGATGATCTTGAAAGAAGAAAAGCCGGCGCCAAAGGTACAACACCACGTAAAGAAGATGATGCACCTGAAATGGTTAGTGGTGTATTTAATAATAAAACAACAGGTTCTCCCATAACCATTTTATTTAAAAACAGCAATATACGTAGCAGTGATTATGAAAAACAAAGGTCAGTTCCACGGCCCGGCCATGCAGATTTTGTTGCTTCCAAAAAGTTTGATGGCTTTCAGGATTACAGGGGCGGTGGGCATTTCAGCGGACGGCTGACGGTTGCATTAGTTGCGGCGGGAGTTGTGGCGAAAAAAATATTGGACCTCACCCCTGAGTCGGGTAATGCCCTTGCCTTTGGAGAGGGTTTGGGTGAGGTTAAAAGAGGAATAACAATCACATCCCAAATTTTAGAGATAGGAGGAGAAATCGATCTGGATAAAGGATTGCAAAAAGCAATTGATGCAAAAGATTCAATAGGAGGTATAATTGAATGCAGGGTAAATGAATTACCTATTGGTTTAGGAGAACCATTCTTTGATTCGGCAGAATCATTAATAAGTCATGCTGTATTTGCAATACCTGCTGTTAGGGCTATTGAATTTGGGACAGGTTTTTCCGCCGCAAAAATGTTTGGCAGCAGGCATAATGATGCAATTGAAAATGCAACCGGTAAAACTAAAACCAATCATGCAGGTGGCATTGTTGGGGGTTTAACTAATGGAAATGAACTTGTATTCCGGATAGCAATAAAGCCAACCTCTTCCACGCCCCAGGAACAGCGAACCCTAAATATAGAAACCAATAAAGTAGAGTCATTCTCCGTTAAAGGCCGCCATGATCTTTGTATTGCATTAAGAGTGCCTGTAGTGTTGGAATCAGTAACTGCAATTGTTTTGGCTGATCTTCTGTTGCTAAGTAAAAAGATATCACAGCCGTTGTAATTGTCTTATTTTCTTTAATTTTTTAAAGCTTATATCCAATAATTCAAAATCTTTTGCATTGGGTAAACTGTAATGCCACCATTCTGTTTCCAAAAGTTTAAACCCATATTTTTCCATAGTTTGTTTCAAAAGATTCCTGTTGTGTAATATTGTTTGAGGAAGAATAGTAAAAGTTTGATGTGCCGTATCACTAAAATTATCATATCCTGTTCCCATTGGTAATTCTTCTTTTGTTTTTAGATTAATAACCGTCAGGTCAACTGCAACACCGCGGTTGTGTCCACTTCCTTTTTTAGGGTCAGCTACATAGCGATCATCCTTTATTGGATCCCACATTTTTTCTGTAACAGAGTAAGGCCTGTATGCATCGTATACTTTTAATCCAAGTCCAAGTTCATTTAATTCACTTTGTATTCTTTGCAAAGCCCTTGCTGCCGGCAGTCTTATATAAGTAGTTGTAATTGCAGGGTATAGCTTTTTATGCATAAAATTATTAGTGGTTGCATAGCGTATATCAAAACTTATATTTGGTATTAATTGTTTAATATCTGCCATTTGTTTGTTACTATCCTGCTTTATAGTTGAATGTAAAGTTTTCACATCTTTTATCACCCATAATCCATATTTGTTTAAATTAGTATCCTGAGCGTATAAAATATTTGCCGGGATAATAATTTTTATAGCAGACAATACCAATAAGTGCAACTGAAATCTTATATTAACAGTCATATTAAGATTGTTTTAATTACCAAGACGTTTTCACAAGATATAAATTTTTCAAAATTATGTTCAGGCTTTTAAGTTTCAGCTTACTTATATTATTAATTATTTCATGTGAAAGCAAACACCCGGCAACAGAAAAGCAAATTGTTACCATACCTGAAGAAATGGATAAAAAAGTAGTTGAAAATCTTAAGTATGTATTGCAATATGCTTTAGACAATAACGGAAAGATCAATGATTCAATAAGGCTAAGCATTGCTCCTGTTGTTGATTCATTCTATCACAAAAACGAATATGCAAACATCTGGAGTAAAAAACAGCAATGGGTACCTTTAGCCGATTCATTATATACTTTTATCGAAGGTTGCGAAGCTTATGGATTATACCCTTCAGATTATCATTACAAACATCTTGCTTTATTTAAACATATGCTTGCTATCGATTCGTTGGTAAAGACTGATGCTAATGAATGGACGAAAGCAGATCTTATGCTGACTGATGCCTTTATGCAGATATCCAAACATTTAAAGCAAGGAAGATTATTGCCAGACAGTATTTCATTATCCGGTAATTCAGGTATAACAAGCAACTTCTTTATTAAAAACTTAAACACTGTTATTGAAAAAAAGTCAATCACATATTTATTAAATTCACTTGAGCCAAAGCATACCGGCTACACCGAATTGAAAAAAGGAATTAAAAGTTTTACCGATAGCATGGATAGAAAAAAATATACTTACCTTAATTATCCTGATAAAGATTCTGTTTCATTTATTAAAAAGCTGCAAAAACGATTGCAGGAAGGCGAATATTTAGATGCTTCCGTTACGCATACAGATTCTGCAGATGTTGCCGATGCTATAAAAAATTTTCAAAAGCGAAGAGGTATTAAAGCAGACGGGAAGATAACATCATCATTAGTACGAAGTTTAAATAGTACTGATGTGGAGCGGTTTAAAAGGATCGCAATTAATACAGATCGTTACAAACAACTGCCTGAAAACCTGCCGGAGAAATATGTTTGGGTTAATGTGCCAGGATATTATATGAGGGTGATAGATAACGACTCAATAGTATTTGAATCAAAGGTTATTGTAGGAAAGCCTGCTACCCGAACCCCTAAACTAAACAGTGTAATAACAGATATGGTTACCTATCCGCAATGGACGATACCCAACAGTATTATTAAGAACGAGATTCTTCCTGCAATGAAAAAAGACCCGGGGTACCTCGCCCGCAAAGGTTTTCACCTGGTTGATCTAAAAGGCGAAATAATAGATCCATATTCTGTGGATTGGGCCAGGTACACTAAAGGCATTCCTTACAAAATTGTTCAGGGCAGTGGTGATGATAATGCGTTGGGTATATTTAAGTTTAACTTTAATAATCCGTATAGCGTTTATCTTCATGATACTAATCAGCGTTATCTTTTTAAAAAAGCTGACCGGGCATTAAGCCATGGTTGTGTACGTGTACAGGATTGGGAGAAGCTTGCTTTTTTTATAGCAGAAAACGACAGCTTGCATCATAACAGCGATGAACCACTATCTTATAATGCAGATTCTATAAAAACATGGTTAGCTAACAGGGAAAGAAAAAGAATTATTGTAAAAAACCGCATACCGTTATCAATACGTTATTTTACCTGTGAAGGAAAAGACGGAAAAATCATTTTCTATAATGATATATACGGGGAAGATAAAATATTAAGGGAAAAATACTTTGCAGGCAAATAATCATATACAGGTAATATTCTTATGTATAAACTATGATAAACAGTAATTACTGAATGCATAAACTTATCTATTTCATCCTGATCCTTGTATTTATTTTAATTGATACAGAAGTTAATGCGCAGCAGGCTAAGAAACCGAAGAGAAAATTAACCGCTAAAGATTCCAGCATAATTAAATCCCCTGCGCCCTCATCTCCTAAAGAAATAGTTATTAAGTATGGCGTGGCAAGCTTTTATGCTCATAAGTTTAATGGCCGAAAAACTGCAAACGGAAATATTTACAACTCTTTAAAATATACAGCCGCCTGTAATGTACTTCCACTTGGTACATGGGTAAAAGTAACCAATGTTAAAAATGATAAGTCGGTAATTGTGTATATCAATGACAGGCTTCATCCAAAAAATAAAAGACTGGTTGATCTTTCTAAAAGCGCTGCTGAAAAGCTTGGTTTTATTTCAAATGGAATTACCAAGGTGAAAGTAGAGGTATTGGGCAAGCTTCAGCACAAGTCAGTTTTATAATTAATATATCCATATAAGGCCTATATAATTCACGAAATATTATGTGAGTAAATAATTTCTTGTTTTGAAACTAAGCAGCTATTTTTGCCCGAATAAGATAACTTACTTTTTTATGAAGAAAATAATACTTTCACTTCTTACAATAATATTGTTTGTAAATGCAGTTGCCCAAAAACAAGACTATCGCAAACGATCCGCATTAGGGGTAAATTTTTTTTTAAATGACTTTCAAACAGCTGCAGAGATAAAGAACGATGGATTAGGCAGTGTTATCAGGGAAAAAAACCTCCTTAGATTCAAACGAATGAATCCCGGGTTAGCTATCAGTTATTTAAAGGGGCTTACCAATCATGTTGATTTTTCAGGAACATTGGGAGGGTCTTTTGTTGATTATCCTATCCCCGATTTACCGTTGTCAGCAAATAAGAATTTTTTATTGGAAGCCACTGCTAGTGTAAATGTGAAGCTATTAAGCGATAATTACTGGTTTGTACCATTTGCAGATGTTGGAATTGGAGCCAGTAAATATAAATCCCATTATGCAGCTTTTATGCCCGTGGGTGTTGGCGTACAGATAAATTTATTTCAGGAGGCATTTATTATTATTAACTCTCAATATAGAATACCCGTTACCGATCTGGCTGCATCACATTTATATCACAGCATAGGTATTGCAGGTAATATAGGTAAAGAGAGGGTAACCACTCCGAAAGAAGTTATTTTGCCCGTTGTGGCACCGCTGCAAGACAGGGATACTGACGGGATAGTTGATAGCCTTGATGCATGCCCTGATCAGGCTGGCTCTGCATCATTGAATGGTTGCCCGGACCGTGACAATGATAATATTGCCGATAAAGACGATAGTTGCCCTGATGTAGCGGGACTGGCAAAGTATAAAGGCTGCCCTATACCAGATACTGACAACGATGGTATTAATGATGAAGAAGATAAATGTCCGGCTGTTGCAGGTGTGGCAAGATACCAGGGTTGCCCTATACCGGATACTGATAAGGATGGCGTAAGCGATGAAGAAGATAAATGTCCTAATGAAGCAGGCCCTGCATCTAACTTTGGATGTCCGGAAATTGCTGCTGAAGTAATTGATAAGGTAAACCTTGCTGCAAAAAATATTTTCTTTGCAACGGGAAGCTCTAAATTACTGGCTAAATCAAATTCATCTTTAAATAATGTAGTAAAAATATTGCAGGATAACCCCAGCTATAAAGTAGATATAGAAGGCCATACCGATACCACCGGGACTGCTGAAAAAAATCAATTACTGTCACAGGACCGTGCAAATGCCGTAAAAACTTATTTAATAAGTAAAGGAATTGATGAGAGCCGTATTTCATCAGAAGGCTTTGGATCATACAGGCCAATTGCAACTAATAAAACTGCGGCAGGTAAAGCAAAAAACAGAAGAGTAGAAATGAAGCTTAGGAATTATTGATATTACAAAATCGTTTATAACATATTTAGGCCTTTGCGATGCAGGGGGCTTTTATTTGCTTAAAGATGAATTAGGAAAGCGTTTCAATATATCTAAAAGGGATAACCAATAGCGAGATTAAACACAATGTTTTGTCTTCGCCACATGGCGCTTTTAAAATTAATTTCCTGCAATGCGGTTGGGGGAGGAGTATACCAGGGCTTTCTTAAGGGGAAGGCAACATCAAAGCGCAGCAACAGTATCTGAAGGTCAAAGCGTAAACCAATACCTGCATCAACAGCAAGCTGTTTTAAAAAGTCTTTACTAAACTCTGCGCCGGGCTTTAAGGGATTTTTATTTTTAAGCCAGATATTTCCTGCTTCTGCAAATATTGCACCTTCTAATATTCCTGTAATTTTTTGCCTTAACTCTGTATTAATCTCCAGCTTTATATCTCCTGACTGATCAGGATAAAAATCAGTGCTGTCAGCATTTGGAGCAATATATGTTCCCGGACCCACTGTCCGGCTTCTAAAGCCACGTAAACTGTTGGTTCCACCTATAAAAAATTGTTTTATGTATGGTAATTCATAAGAATTTCCATGTGGGTATCCAAAACCAACATCTATCCGGTTAGCCCAGATGGTTTTTAGCCCAAGCCGCATATAATGCCGAACATCAGCTTCTGCTTTTATATATTGAGAATAAGGTGCGCCAAAGAATTTAATAGTATCACCTTTTTTAAGATCCGGTTTGGTTATAAGGCCTGCCAGATTTCCTGAAAGATCTAAATTGGTAAGTACAAACCAACCTTTGCCATCAGGATCATCAATGATAGCATCATAAGTATAAGTGGCATTAGAGCCAATGATAAATTGTTTTTCAATAGCCTTTCTTAAAGTAAAATCCCGTTTAGCACTATCTGTATACCGCTGCGTAACATTAATTGGTTGTACATAGTTTACCGAGATGGGATTGTATCTGTATTCCATCCTGATATTAGGTTTCCATGTATAACCAAGATCTGCCCTAAAAGAGTTTAAGGTATAAAGCTTTGTGCGGTTCAGGAGGTCGTAGCCAATTCTGGCATACGATTTTGGTACATACGCCCCTTTTGTATTGAATACAAAAAAAGGTATTATAAACTTGGGAACGGTAATGGATATTTCGCCTCCCAATTTATTTGTATTAAAGCCCTTTTGCCTTCCGCTGAATTGCACTTCAGAACCAGCATAGGCATTGATCGAAAATAATTCTGCTCCTCTTAAAAAGTTTTTATGTTTCCAGCTAAACGTAATTATCGACCCTGCATTATTATTTGATTTGGTATTGCCTGAAATTTCTGCACGCAATGTTTTTTTAGGGAGCGGTGTTAAATAATAAAAAGTATTTAAAGCATCAGTATAAGGGTCAACTTCAAAACGGTTCTTTACAAATTTGTAAACACCTAAGTTTATGAGCCTGTTGAGTGCAAGATTGTGATCTTTTCTGTTGTATAGTTCATCAGGTTTAAACTGCATCACATGCTCAAATAAATTTGGCTTAAACATTTTTTCCCTGTCAATAACGTAGTATCCTTTATAAAATTCCTCAAATTCATGCGATGTATCAATAGCTGCAGTGCTTAGCGTATAATTGGAATAAACATAGATCTCATTAATAGTGTAAGGCTTCCTTGCTGCCAATGGGGTATTGCTTTTTATATTTACATATAGATTAACCATATTATTCCCAATAGTACTGTCAGCATCTACTAAAATATAATCAGGACTGAAAAAATAATAACCTGTTTCCTTTAAAGCTGCATCTATTCTAAGCCTTTCTGCCTTTATAAGATCAAGATTAAAGGGTACGCCGGTTTTTATCAGGGTTTTAGATGCTGTATTTTTTATTGCCATTCCTAGCTGGCTTGCTGTATCCTGTGGAAAAAAAAGATCTTTTATCGTATAAAGCGGTCCGGCCTGTACTGTGTATGTTGCATGTGCTTTTTTATTTTTTACAGTTGTATCACCGGTTGCGTTTGCATGAAAATATCCTTTGTTCTCAAGATTATTTTTTAAAACCTTTGCATTGTTTTCAAGATTAACATCACTTAATAAAACGGGAGGCTCTCCGAATTTTCTTAAGAATTTTCTTATAAAACCTTTTTTATTAGGATCGCCTGCCATATTAAAAAACCTAAGTTTAAGCCGCATTCCTAATAATTTGCTGTTAGGCTTTGGGCGGGTTAATTTGGTTAGATCTTCTTTCAGGGTTTTTTTCATTTTAGCAGGCATATCCTTGTCAGTTATTTTTACTGAGGCACCGGTATATAAAGCATCTCCGGGAGGCAAATGCCGTGTATTGCTGCATGAAACAAAAAATATGGTAAGGATAAAAAATATAAATTTTGAAACAGTTTCCATTAAATTTCTTTTACTTGGCACGTGTATCCGGTTTAGCAGGTTCAGGTATATTTGTTTTTTCAGAAACAGGTGTGGTTACCGGTGGCTTAGCTGAACTTTTTCTTTTTGACCTTTGCAGCAATTCTCTAAAACGATCATAATTTACATTAATAATAAATCCTAAACCGGTTTCAACAATATAACCCTCAATTACACCTTCATATTCATTTTTTCTGTAAGCTCTTAAAACATACCTGCCATCCCTGCTTAATTTATAATCTACGGCAACATTGCCTGCTATATGATTATTTGATCTTCCCTGGACAGGTTTTGGTCCTTCCAGCTCAAAGTTGCTGCCAACACTAATGGTTAGCCGGTCGCCAAGCAATTGCTTTGTAAGCCCTACAGTAAAATCTGTTCTGCTCCGCTTTTCACCGGTGGTATAATCAGCTGCAGTTACCAAGTCAAAGTTAATATCCACGCCTGCCACCAGTCCGCCGGCTAAATTGTTTAATTGTTCTGAAAGAAGTTTACTTACACTTTGCCTTGCAAATTCACCGGCATCCAGGCCACCATTACTGTTATCAAAAGGGTTTTCATTTACAAAACGATTAAGCAGTAACAGAGCAAATACCTGTTTATTTATTTCCCCCGGCTCTTCCCTTATTTGTAATAATTTGTTTTGTACTACCTCAATAATACTTCTATCTACTATGTAGTTTCTATCTTCCGGCAGCCTGATATCAAATATTATTGAAGGTTTTAAAAGTTCGCCTCTTAAAGTAAGCCACACTTCAAATGGTAATCTTTGGCGATATGTATTTTTTAATGCATTATCTCCACTCAACTGATTCTGTACCAGATCAATTGGCGATGCATTGGCAATATACACTCCAGATACATTAATGTCAGCATTGGTTGGCTCGCCTGTCCACAAAATCCTGCTTCCTTTCTGTATTTCAAACTTTCTTTTCAGGAAATTAAAGGATATTTCATATGAACCTTCATCCAACTCATAAGAGCCAACCAGTGTTACTTTACCACTGGGATCAATACCTGCATTTAACAGTCCTTCCCCTTTCATATTGATAAAATCTCCGTTACCCTCATCAACTATTAAATTAAATTCAGCATTTCTATCAATAGTTATATTGGTGGAAATATCAAAACCAACCAGGCGGGAAACATTTAAAGAATCATACGGCAACAGAAATAATGAATCTTCAGCCATTGCATCCATATCTACAAATCTTACTATTCCCTCCCGTTCCACTACACCCGGTTGTGCCTGTGGTAACACAACTGTAAATATAGTTTTGTCATTTACGGTTAGTGATCCATCAACTACCGGCTGATGATTGGTGCCCCTGATATTTATCGCTGTTGAAAGAACCATTTTACCATAAAAGATCTTGTTATCTTTTTTGGTGGTATTTAATACCTGGAAATTATCAGCATTTACCTTTAGATCAAATGCATAATTTGTAAAATCAGCTGTATTTACCCGCCCATCAACAATCAATTCATTATCCGCAGAGTCTTTTACTATGAAACTATCAAAAGCAAATCCATTATTATCTATGGTAAGATTTTCATTGTTAATTCTAAAGTAGCTGCCAAGTGCTGATAGGGTAAATGCAGTATTATCAAAATTAATTTTACCAAGCAAATCAGGGTCTTCTAATGTTCCTTTTAAGGAAATGTTGCCACTAAGGCTGCCAGTGGCATTGCGTATAGCTCCAAGCGAAGCACCCTCCAATGATGCCAGTTGAAGTTTAATTATATCTACATTAAAATCAAAGCTGCTTTTATTGTTTGGCCTTACATAATAAACACCTGATGCATTCAGATCATTTCCTCTGCCGGTAAGCACAATATTTGCATTATAAACATTTGCAGTTGTATTACTTACTCTGGCGGTAACATTTCCCAGCGTATCTTTATAAATACTCAGGTCATTTATTGTAAGATCACTTGTGAAGGTTGGCTGCACCTTATAATTTTTAACCAGTATATTTCCATTTACATCACCATTTACAAGCAATGAATCTGACTGAACAAATGCTGCAAGCGTTGCAATTTTGAAATTTTTAAAATCAATACTAAGTGGCCTGTTAGTGCCGCTGCCGATACTATTTAGGCTTAATTGCTGCTCACCTTTATTAAGCACGAACTGGTTGGCAACTAAATCTCCATTTAAAAGTTGAATACTGTTATTTGCATTTACTGACCAAGGCTCATAATTCAGCATCAAACTGTCAGGCTTTAACTGGAAAGTATAATTGTCCAATGAAGGTTGGCTCAGTATGCCGGAGAACATATATTTATTCTTTGCTCTTGCATCTTTTATACCTAATGAGAAATTGATCAGGTTATTTGAAATGGTTCCATTAAGATTGGTTGCATATACTACAAATGTTCCACTCTTTAGCTGAGAAAATGAGGAACTATATTCAATCTGGTTATTCCGTGTTATGGCATTTAATTTTAAATCGTTTATTTGATTAGTTCCGTAAATAAGAACAGGGGCATCAGCTGTGATATTCATGCCATTTTGTGTAGAGAAATTAGCTGTTAAATTTATAGAGTCGAGCCTTTTAAGTTCCGGAAGAAATGCCTTTAATGCAGGATTATCAACAGCTTTTGCAGTAATAGTAAAATCATAGGGCGCTACACTTTTAGTATTTTTAATACCTGTAAGCGAAAAATATGGATCTATTGACTGTTGAATAATATCTGCGAGTTGCGTAAGCTTATAATTCCCTTTTATTTCTGCAACCATAAAAGGGCTTTGTATGCGAATTAAATGCTGATTGTTGGAATTATCTGCAAATAATCTTACCGAATCCAGTTGTGTTCTCTCACCATTATTTACCAAGACAGAGTTGGTTATTAAAAGATTTCCATTAAGATTATCAGGGTCAAGGCTGGTAAGATCACCTTCTATTTTACCATGATAAAAAACTGCCTGTGGAGTAAGGTTCAATGCCTGTGTTTTAATACTGTCAATATCTGCAGTAAATCTTAGTGAGGGATATTGCCCGTTAAACACACCATTTGCAACCAGGCTAAGATCGATATTAGGATCTCTAACGGTTGCATTAATAGTATATGCACCTCTTGAAATTCCACCATCGAATCTGATATTTTTATAAGTGTATTTATTAAATCCCAGGGAATTTATAACCCCACTTGCTTTTGCATTGGCTGTATTTGGCTCAAAGCCGGAGCCTTTTACTTTGAAATTAGCTGATAATATTCCATACGTTGCTTTGTCTTTCATTATAGTGCCAAGGTCAATGCGGCTGGCATTAATTGCATAATCATATTTAGCAAGTTTAGGATTTGAATAATTTACTAAACTGCCCTTTAATGTTGCTGAACCAAGACTTGTACTTATTGTAATGTCAGACACCAGGTCATTCATGCTGGTTTTTATTTTTCCCTTTGCAGAAATAGATTCAGGTAATGTAAAAGCAGTAGGAACCGATTCTTTAGGGATAAGAGATAAAATGTCTTTTCTTCCGGTATTTAAATATTTAATGTCAAGGTCGGCAACAAATTTTTTAGGATCAGGCAAACCTTTTATTTTTCCGGAAACGAAAAATGTTGTATTAGTTAAACCTTTAAATCTAAGGTCGTTAAATTGCATATTATTAAGCGGGCCAAACACTTTACCATTAAGCTGCCAGATCTGGTTAGCGTTTGCAAATGCAGGCAAAGTGCGAAGCATTGGTGCAAATGTTAATATATCTTTTACCTGAACGCTGCTGCTTTCGATATTAAGATCTAAAATAAGAGAAGCAGGATTTTGCACCAGTTTTTCAAGTGAAGGATATGTGATGGCAAAGTCTCTTCTTAGTATTGTACCCGGAGTTTTTATATAAACATTTTTAAGTGATATCTCCTTATCTGTAAATAAAAAATCAGCATTAAATTCGTTTAAAACAAAACCACTTTTTTCTTTTAGGCTCGCATTTTTAAAACTTGCCATTGTGGTATCAAGATTGTATAAAAGATTTGAGGCAGTAAGATTTATATTTTTAAAATCCATGTGACCATAATCCATCCCATAGTTTACAACAGGCATTGCCGTGTTATTAAGTCTGAAGCTGCTTTGCACTATATTAATCTCGTTAGCTGACATTGAAAAAAATGACAGCACTTCTTTTGCCTGCTGGTGCACAGTAGTTACCGGTACCTTTTTTCTTGGTCCCATTTGAATGGCAACATCTGAGCTATCAAGCGAAATATCTTTAAAAGCAAATTTTAGTGATTTTATATCCAGGGTATCAGGATGTGCAACCAGCTTATTTAGTTTTAAATACGTAGTAATGTTGGTAGGGGCACTTTTATAATCTACATCAATATCTTTTAAAAATATTTCTGAGTTTTTTATTTTGAAATAATTCTCAGGCTTTAAAATGGCTTCGGCTATTGCGCTATCTATTTTAGGCTTTAAAGGTTCATTTTGATAATAATGTCCCTTAAGTCCGGTGAGTGTAAAGGTTGGTATATCGAAATAAAGATGTGCGGGATCAAACTTTTTTATTGGTGCATCCAAATGGGTAATAAACATATTCATGTCATCTCCCGTAATAACATCCTGGTAAATTATTCTTGCATTATTAATAACAATATTATCAAGATTCATTTTTAACGTAGATGAATCGTGTATAAGCGAAGTGTCCTTTTGATTGCTCATGAATGCATCTACAATAAACTGGAAATTAAAAACGGTATCCTGGTTTACCCGTTTAATTTTTGCAGTGATATTTTCCAGATATATTTCTTTTATCTGCACTTCGTTGGTAAGCAGTTGAAGCATATTAAGATCAACCTTTAACATTCCGCCTGATATGAGGGTATCTTTAGTCTGGTCTTCTATATAAACATTTTTTAGTATTACAGAATTCGGAAAGTTAATATCCAGTTTACCGATTTCAACTTCTGTCTTTAATTTTTTCTGAAGAAAATTCTCAACTTTATTTCTTACAAAATTCTGTCCCGGGGGAGTTTGCACAAATATGAATACAAGAAGGAAAAGTAATATAACAGAAACAAGTATGTATGAAAGTACATTAGCAATCTTAGCCGCTACAGACCTCTTTTTTTTAGGTAAGGATTTGTCTTCTGATTGCATATATTGGGGGAACTGCCTTTAAGTCTTCAAATTTAACTCGAAAGTTGCATAAAAATCAGATATCTATAAATTAGCTTTATCGGCAGTAATAGAGATAGATTTTATAGTGGCATTAGATATTTAACGAGAAAAGTTCAACCCCGCTTCCTTTGCCTTTTAATTCTACAGGGCCAAGGTTTTCGCTTTGCCAATCTTCCAGGTCAATATTTTCAATAAACTCCTTTGATACGATTAAATTATGATTAAGTTCATTGGTGGCACTTCGTATACGTGCGGTAGTATTCATAGTGTCACCGGTCATGGCCAGGTCTTTTTTAATTACGCCAATTTCCCCCACGGTTACATCCCCCAAATGTATACCCACTCTAAATTCGGGCACTATACCATATGCCCGCCGAAAATGTGCACTCTTTCTTTGAATATTTCTTCTTGCTAAAATAACTGCATCCATGCATCGTCGGGTATTTTTTTTATCAAACAGCCACGATGATACGGCTTCATCTCCCACGTATTGATAAATTCTCCCTTCATATTCAATTATGGCAGAAGAAACCTGGTAAATAAAATCACGTATAAATTTAAAATATAATTGGTGCCCAAGTTTTTCAGCGATAGGTGTTGAGTCCTTAAGATCCATAAACATAATTATCCGCTTTTCTATTTTGGGCTGTGTGTATTTGCCCAAAAAAATATCCATAAATACCCCGGGAGAATACCTTTCATTTATTAAAAGAAACAGCTGTGTTATAAAAAAGATAACGATCCAATAAACAACTTTTTGTAACAACCAGTTTTTATGAAGGGCATACACTAATATATTATGAAGGGCTAAACCCGGAGACTGGCCGGAAACAAGTGTAAAACTTACAAATTGAATAATAAAGCTTATAACCAAAGCGCTTCCTAAAAGTATAGCGCTTTTTAAAACAAAAAGGAGCCAAAGCGGGTAATGACTTAAAAGCTTTTTTAGCTTGTAAACAAAAAGATATCCCATAATTACACTAAGTGAAAACATGATGATTTCCCTCATCCACAAATTATGTTCACGATTTACCTTTTCAAGTGCCTGGTTATTTAGCAGCACTAATATCCAGTCACTCAATGTCCAGAAAAATGCAATGAACAAAACAGATTTTATCCTGTATTTGGTGATGTTGGATATTCTAAACCATCTATGTCTAAAAAGTATCATGTTTTGTTTTTCAGGTAATTATAAATAGCTTGTTGTGCATTATTTTTCGGTAAAATATTCTCCGGCTTTTTTTGTTCCAGGTTCGATAAAAGCACAACTGCATTATCATTATCCTTCCACTGTAATTCAAAATAATCAATCAGCTCTTTTTTGCAGGCAGGTGTTTTAATGGAAACGCAAACTTCTATACGGTGATATAAGTTCCTGTTCATCAGATCTGCAGAACCCATGATGACTTCAGCATTTTCGCCGGCTCCAAAGATCATAAGGCGGGTATGCTCAAGGTAGCGATCAACCAATCTTTTTAATGTAATATTCTCACTAATACCTGGTAAACCCGGCATCAGGCAGCAAACACTTCTTATAATTAGATTAACTTTTACGCCAGCCTGACTGGCCTTATAAAGCAGGCTTATAAAATAAGGCTCTTCCAGGTTATTTACCTTAATACGTATCATAGCCTCCACACCCTGCTTAGCTCTTTCAATTTCATTATCAATTAGTTTTTCCAGTCTTGGATTCATATTAAATTGAGAGACCAGTAATTTATCAAATCTTAATTTATTATTCTCAGGTGTTTTATCCTTTTTCTGTAAAAATTTAAATAATAATACCATTTCCTTTACTATAGATGGATCTGTGGTCATCAATACATGGTCAGTATAAAACTGTGCGGTTATTTCATTAAAATTTCCTGTACTTAATATAGCATAGGAAACATCCTCCAAACCTTTCCGTTTTTTAACCAGTGCGATTTTAGAATGCACTTTTATATCCGGGATACTATATATTATTTTTACGCCGGCATCCTTCATAACCCTGCTCCATCTTATATTATTAGCTTCATCAAACCTTGCCTTTAGCTCAATAAATGCAGTTACATTTTTGCCATTTTTTGCAGCGCTTATCAATGCGTTTACAATATGGCTTTCTGCTGCCACCCGGTAGAGCGTAATGTAAATGTCAGTTACTTCCATATCTACCGCTGCCTGGTTAAAAAATGAAAGCACGGGGTTATAAGATTGATAGGGTATATGCAGCAAAACATCCTGCTTATTTAAAACATTAAAAATATCGCCGCTGTCCATAACATTTAAAGAGGAGAGAGGCTTAAGCTTTTGGTAACAAAGATTTTTATTGAAAGATGGGAATTTGGCCAGGTCGCTTAAGTGATGATAACGGCCTCCGGCAAACATATCTTCATATTTTACACCAAAGGCAGAAGCAAGAAATAACTGGAGATTGCGAGGCATACCATTTTGATACAGGAAACGTGACGGTGGTCCATAATCTCTTTTTTTAAGTTGCTTTTCAATTTTATTTAAGAGATTTCCGCTGTATTCATCCACGAGGTGTAGCTCCGCATCACGGTTAAATTTAATGCTGTAGACACCAATAATTTCCAGGCCCGGGAAAAGTGATACAAGATTTTCTCTTACAATATCATCAATAAAAATTACATGCTCTAATCCATCAAGAGGAGTAAGCGCAAAAAATCTTTTTAATTTATTGGAAGGAATATTAATAACGGCCTGTTTTAAAAGTCCCTGGTTATTTTCTTTTAATGAAACAACAAAATAAAGCTGGTTGTTTTCAGGCATAAAAGTATGGGTACTGTTTCCATCTAAAAATATGGGCTGGATAAAAGACAGAACATGTGCTAAAAATATTTCTTTAGTTTCCGGAATATGCTCCTGTTTTATTTCACTGTTATAATAGAATATAATACCATTCTCTTTTAGCTCCGGAATAATTTCTTTCAATAAAACTGATCCGAAAATTTCAAGCTGGCGGTTAATCTCATTTTGTATTTTTTCAGGAATATCTTCTGTTGTAGCCAGACTTACCTGCATTCTCGTTTTCCTGTCTAGTTTTGAAAGTGCTATTACTGAAGGATAGCGTACCCTGAAAAACTCATCAAGATTAGATGAAAAAATAGATAGGAATTTTAAGCGCTCATATAGCGGGACTTCTTTATCGGCAGCCTCCTGTAAAACCCTGAAATTAAACCCTAACCAGCTAAGGTCTCTGTTGTAAAACATAGTACCTCATTTTTATAAAGGTGATCCTGATCCCTGGATTATTGTATTAGACGGAGGCGTTGCATTATAAATAGACACTGCTATTACAAAAGCAATTACAGATATAACTATACCAATCATAAAAACATTATAAGCCAACCTGATCAGCCGATATTTTCTGCCTAAAATAACGCCCAGATAATAAATATCTTTTACCAAAGAACCATATAAATAATCAGTATCCACCATCATCTTTCTCATTGCTGTATCATATTCCTGGTAAGTGGCTTTATGAAAATTACCAAAAAATAAAAGATTGGTTTTTTTGGCTTCAATATCCTCCGGTGTGAATTTTCCTTCACTTAATTTAGGGCGTGTTGCTAAAATTGAAAGCACAATTGTAATTACTGCCGATGCTAAAAAAATAAGAGTTGGTATTTTAAGATAGGTCTCTTCCTGCAATTTTCTTGCAAGCACACCTAATACCACTGAGATGATAATTGCATTGACAGAGATAAGAATATTGGCTTTACTATCTGCCATTTCACTTAACTGTAAATGATTTTGAGAAGTAAGCCTGAGCATAGTCTGGATGCCTTTAGATACCAAACCAGACTTATCTTTGTCCATATCAGAAAGCTTATAGCTTTCAGGGCCTCTATCCTTTTGCTTCACCTGGTCCTTATCATTATCCTTTTTCGATTCCCAATTTTCAATTTTACTTTTTAGTTTTTTCATATTTAATTCTTTAGTTACTGACAGCAAATCTTTGCAATAAGTTGTATAAAACTCATGATGCTCAAGCATTTTAAGTGTGCACCTGCTGAATTCGAGCCTGTCAACAGGGCCATTTTTTAATTCATTCTCCTGCCGAACACGTTTATTGGTGGTCTTGAATTCTTTAGTACCTAAATTGTATGTATCGCCATCACAAATAATTTGTTGCAAAAGATTAGCGGGATTCCGTGGGGCCTTTGTCGTCATTATGCATCCTTCAATTTCATTTATTAATTCCAGATCATTAGTATGGTCCAGCATAAACTTCCTCATTACTTCTGCACTCATTTGTTCATGCTTTACAGGCTCTGTAAATAAAAAACCTGTATCATGAAACCATGCTGCTGTATAAAGAATAAGCATTTCTTTTTCATTAACATGATAGTGCCCGGCAATTTCCTTTGTTCTGTCCACAACATTTTGAGTATGCTTAAGGTTGTGGAACACAAGAGACTTATCCTGTAATTTTTCAAACAGACCAGTAACGTAATTCTCTATTTTTTTATATAGGTTATTATCCATGTTAAAATGTAAGACGGAATTTAGTACCGAGTGAAAAGTTAAGTAATTTATCTTCTTCAGATACACCAACCGTAGCAGAAACTATAACAATATTAAATGGAGAATAATACAATCCTCCCCCAAATGAATTATGCCATTTCTTTGATTTTACATCTTTCAACCATACTTTGCCAACATCAAAAAACCCTATTAACCCAATATCACCGGGTAAATAATATAATTCGGATTTTATTAATTTAACCCTTCCTTCGGCACTTGCATAAAACATTGATGAGCCTGAAAACCTGTCTTTTCTATATCCTCTTACATAATTATTTGCGCCTATTGTTAACGCCTGGAAATATTCAAAATTCTTAGTGAAAATATGACCTCCTCCAACTCTTATAATTCCCACAAGTTTTCTCTCGGGGCTCAGGCTGGCATATACCGTCATATCAGACATAACCCGGGTTAAGTTTTTGCTTTTATTATTAAGCCCATACATTGAACTTAATTCAGTATACCATGTAATGCCACGGGTAGGTAAAACTTCGCTGTTTACATAATCAATATCTATCTTAAGCTTTCCGCCCAAATAATCTTTTACACCAAATACACTGGCAGAGTCAGATCCGATAAGTATTGGGTTGGCAAGGATACGTGTTTTATTATCTTCAAACTTATTCCAGTAATGATAATAAGAGGGGCCAATACTCACTCCGAGGATATCATTAAATCTTTTGCGCAGCAGCAGGTCAGCCTGTACATATTTATACCTTACACGATAAAACTCCCTTGGTAGTGAAGCATCTCTTTTGGTTGAATTGCCTAGTCCGAAAAAATTATTTAAGGTTGGGTTTACAATTTCTGCATTGAATAAAATATCATTTTTTAATAAAATAGAATTAAATATGCCCTGATATTTTATCTGGTATGCCTTAAAATTAAAGGCATATAACGTTGATAATTTCTGAAAAGTAGAGTATGGCTCTTTTCTAAACGCATGAGTTTTTGCAGAGAAACCAAAGCCCATCAGTAATTTATCTTCAGGGTTATAGCCTATATTAAGTTGCGGAAAACGATATACATTATAACTATATCCATATGGCTTATATTCATTCACCTGCGGATTGGAAGAAAATTCTACATCAGTTTTATGTTTGTTGATGATGTGATTTCTTTCCAGCTTCAGACTGGTATCACTCGTGGTAATATCATAAACATAATTGCGTTTATTGCCTTTAATATCAAAAGTGTCGTTACCCTTACCCCCTACCATTCTTATTATTATTTTAGATTGTACCTTTTCATCAATTTCAAATTTGTCATTTCCATTAAGGCCAAAAAGCCGGAGCTCCTTTGTTTTAGCCGGATCAAATGTTCGCTGATACATAATTCCAGTGGAATCACTACTTGGCTTTTTCTTGTAAACTGTTACCTGTAAACCACTATCAACATTTTGTACTTTAAAATATTCCTGCTGGTTACTGCCTGTTATATTTACACGCCTGGTTAAATAATTATAATAATGAATGCCTTCTTTCATCAATACATCTCTTCTCGTTTTTAGTTTATCGCTTATAGTTACTCCATCTATTGCATAGACTTCAGGCGGTAATTTTTTTACTGATGAATCAATAACCTTGTCAGAAAGCTGTTGTTGAAAGGTATTAATTACATTTTTCCAGTCATTTTCAGTTAACAGGTTCATGAATATTCTATCCTGGTCTCTTGCTTCCCAGTTTAGCCATTTTATACTATAAAAACTTTTTTTAAATCCCTGCAAATACTTTAGTTGATTTTTTGAAAGGTATCTCAATAGTAAGCCGTCAGAATTAAAAAATGCCTGGTCTCTGTCCCGTGGTACTGGATAATATAGCTTTCCTTTTCCGGTGTCTCTGGTACCCCACTTCCACTGATCAAAATGCCTGTCCCAATCACCAATCACATTATCAAGAAGCCGGGATCTTAGGTATGCATGCTGATCTACATGGTCGTCATGATCGTCATACAATTTATTAATGATTTTTGCGGTGCTTTTTGTGTCTGAACCATCCGGTGTAGGATCTCTTTCCTCAAGAAGAACAACACTATTTCTAAACATGGTGCGGTAAATACTCAATGCAGGATCGTCAGGAACAAAAAAGAATTCGGGATGTGTAGTAAGTACATCCGTTGCTTTTGCCAAACCGGGTATTACAAGTGGAGCATAGGGATGACTGGCAGATATCATATCCTGTACAATATCCTGTGCAAGGGTACCTCTCAGATTTTCGGGGATTGCTCTTTCAGGATCTTTTTCCACTGAACGTAGTGTCCATTCTTTTCCTGTTCTATCTTTTAACCGCAATGATTTCGTTTGCTTGCCTCCTCCCAGACTTTCTATGGTAAACCCTCCCTTTTCTCTTTTGATATTAAATACCTTAAGCTGAATCGGAACACTCCATTCCTTACGGTAATTATCTCCAAGGAATCTTTTTTTAAAGCCAGTAGGATATTTGTATTTATCACTTGCAGAAATTATTACACTGTCTTTAAAAGCTACTTCCACTTCCCGTAAAGTATCTTCGGGCTTAGGAGGTAATCCTGTAAAATTAAAAAGATCAGTGGAATAAGCATTTTTTACCCCCGATGTATCAACGGTGAAAAAAGATACTTTTACGTTTTTATTTTTTGATATGTCTAATGTAGCAAAACCATTTTCGTCAGTTGCAAACATTGACCTCCTGCTTTTGGAAACCCTGTTTGATTTTGTTGCAGAACCGCTTACGATGTAATAACGTGAAGAATCTTTTATCAGTTGCAAGGTATGTTCATGGCCTGCAACATGAATTACATTTTCATGCCCTTTTAGTACACCATGTATTTGGTTTACCATATCAACATAAGCGGGATGACTTAGATCATTTGTTGTTCCAAAAATACCTCTTGTAATGGGATAGATAGATCCGATACCGGGTAGCGGGATGTATGCCTTTGGAAATACATCAGTAAGCGGAAAAAGATGTTGTTTCCATGTATAATACCCACCATGGATTCCGTAACTTTTAAAAGGGTGGTGTACCGCAACTATTACCAACTTTTTGGAATTTCTTGAAAGCAGGTCATCAAGCTGTGTTAGTACTTCCGCTTTGGTTTTGTATTCACAATCAGATTCAATTCCCGGTTTATCAAATGGATGAAGCCACCACTGGGTATCCATTAATATTAATGTAATATCTTCATTAACCTTAACTTCTACTGGTCCTGGGCAACCATCTTTTGGGAAAAAGTTTATGTTTTTGTCTCCAAGAATTTCTATATAATACTGTTCTCTTTGTATTGTTTCCCACCCATGTGGCCCGGTATTGTTCCAATCATGATTGCCGGGAATAAAATACACTTTTGCATCTGTACCCTTTGCTATTGCTATCTGCGAATCAAGGGGGGCTTTTGCAAAGTTATAATCGGGTACGGCATCGTCTGGTAAACCGGTTTTATATAAATTATCTCCAAGATAAATTATGGTAGTTTTTTTATCCAGTATTTGTGAGCTTCTTACACCCGAAACCACGGGATGCCTTCCATTTTTAAGTTCACCTGCGTCACCAATTAAAATAATTCTTGCCTGTATTGAATCGAGGCTTACTGATTGTGCTGTGGTATTTAAATTTAAAAATGTTATGGAAAATATAGTAGAAATAAAAACTTTTTTCATCAACCTTTCTTTTTGGCTTTAAAAATTAAAATATTGGCATTACCGGATTCTGCGGCTTCGTTGGAAATGAGTAAGTCTCCGGAAGGTGTAAAAGTAATTCCTTCGGGCTGTTTGAAAATCTTGGGGTCCAAAGGATATATTTCTTTAACATTCCCTTCTCGATCTGCAATTACTAATAATTTATTAATTGAGGAAACTATGTATAGTTCATTGCTAACAGGGTTAATTGCAGCTGCCGAAGGCTTAAAGTGAAGTTTTTTATCCCCTCTTTTTTCTGCAATTTGAGCAACGTCTAATGAAAATAAACCTGGATTATATGATAAAGAATCAGGTGTATATCCCCACGCCGTTACTACTTTCTTTTTATCATCTTCACATTCTTTGCAAATTAAAACCAATCCTAAAGAATCATCATAATACAAACTTTCAAATTCATTTGTTTTTTTGCTGGCGCCGGCAAGATCACTTTTATTCTTAATAATTGAATCACCCTTAAATTTTAATGTTTCAATATCTCCATTGCTTACTAACACATAAAAAATACTGTCATGCATAACAACATCTTCAAAATCACGACCTTTCTCAAACTTCCAATTTTTTATTGTACCACTTCCATTTAAATATATTTTAAAAAATATCCCCTCCTCATCAATTATTGCAAATACGCTGCTGTCCTTAGGATAATAAGTAATACCGGAGATCTCTTTTAAACCGTCTGGTAAACTAAATACTTCAGGTTTATTAAGATCATATTGGGAAGGCGTTGGAAGTGGTTTAGATTTTTTTTGAATATCACAACTTTGATATCCGATTAAAATAAAAATAAGAATAATCGCTAGATGATTTTTTTTGATAAGCATATATAAAAATAATGGATTTCAGTTACAATTTATTTTTCAGATTTGCAATTTATTTTCAGAGGGATCTAATTTATAAGTGGTATGCCTACCTTAGCTTAAATTTAGAGAATGAGAGAACTTTCTTTGGTAATTACTGTTATTAATGAAGAAGACAATATTCAACCCCTTATTAATGAGATACGGAAAGCCCTGGATGGAATGGATTACGAAGTAATATTTGTAGATGACGGGTCTACAGATGCAACAAAAAAAAGGATAAAAGAATTTATTGATGATCGATTAACATTAGTAGAGCTTAAAAAAAATTATGGGCAAAGTACAGCCATGTCGGCCGGTATTGATCATTCGCAGGGAAAATATATTGCACTGTTAGATGGTGATCTTCAGAATGATCCTTCTGATATTCCCTTTATGCTCCACCTTTTAAAAAAAGAAGATTGGGATGTGGTAGCAGGAAACAGAAAGAACAGGAAAGATGGAATTTTTTTTAGAAAGATACCAAGTAATATCGCAAATTATTTCATCAGGCGATGGACTAAAGTGTACATTAAGGATTATGGATGCACATTAAAAATATTTAAAAGAGAAATTGCTGAAGATCTTGGTTTATATGGAGAGCTGCATCGTTTTATTCCGGTGCTTGCAGCCATGCAGGGTGCAAGAATTACACAGGTGGATGTAAAACATCATGCGAGAAAATTTGGAAGATCTAAATATGGGCTGGGAAGAACTTTCAGGGTTTTGAGCGACCTTGTTACCATGGTCTTTTTTCGCAGGTATATTCAAAAGCCAATGCACTTATTTGGAACAATGGGTTTTATAAGTTTATTTTTTGGGATCATTATCAATATATACCTGTTGGTTTTGAAAATTATGGGCCATGATATCTGGGGCAAACCAATATTAATACTCGGATTGCTTTTTTTACTGGGTGGCATACAGTTGATCACTATAGGCATTATTGCTGAGATAAGTGTTAGAACTTACTTTGAGGCTGGCAATAAAAAAACTTACCAGGTAAGAAAAATTTATAATGCCGCAACAGTTTAATACCTCGCTTTCCAAAGAAGTCCACCCCCCTAAAAGAAGGGCGGTTAATATTCTAAAGTTATTTTTTAAGTTGGTAGTTACGGCAGTATGCCTTTGGTATGTAAGTACAAAAATAAACTGGGCATTAACATGGCAATTGCTACAGCAAAGTAATAAATGGTGGCTGTTTGCTGCTGCTGTGTTATTCATCCTTTCAAAGATCGTTTCTTCTTTTCGCTTAAATATTTTTTTTAAAAGTATTGGTGTTCATCTTTCTGAAACTTCTAATTTAAAATTGTATTGGCTGGGTATGTTTTATAATTTATTTCTTCCCGGTGGTATTGGTGGCGATGCATACAAGGTGATAGCATTGAACCGGAACAAAAAACAATCAATAAAGCTTTTATCCGCAGCAATATTGTTAGATAGGATTAGCGGGGTAGCGGGGCTGGCTATTTTAGCTGCCATTTATTTTGCTTTAATAAGTACACAAAAAAGTTATTCTACATCAATACTTGCAGCCATTATTCCCGTCTTGATAGTATATTATTTTTTTATCAGGAAAATATTTCCCACGTTTATCCCTGCTTTTACAAATACTTTATTGTTGGGTTTGCTAGTACAAGCTTTACAGGTTTTGTGCGTTTACTGCATTATGTTTTCAATACTGCTTACAGCCCAACAATCAGCATATATCTTTATTTTTCTTTTGTCATCCATAGTGGCAATTTTGCCTTTTACAATTGGCGGTCTGGGAGCAAGAGAAGTGGTGTTTTTATGGGGAAGCACTTTATTTCTTCTTGATAAACATCAGTCAATTTATATAAGTATATTATTTTATCTTATTACATTATTGGTTTCTCTTGTGGGATTAAGATGGGTATATAAAAATCCGATAACAAAAGAGAATTTATAATTGCCATCTCATCACTTAGTTTTGTGGGCAGATATAATGTTATCACAACAAACATATAAGAATACTTATTTCTGGATATTATTTGTTGCATTATGTGCGATATTATTAGTACGCCTCGGGGCTACTCCAATCTATATTCTGGACGAAGCAAAAAATGCTCAATGTGCAAGAGAAATGTTGCAGCGTGGAGATTTAATTGTACCTACTTTTAATGGCGAGCTAAGGGTAGATAAGCCTCCGTTGCATTACTTTTTTATGATGGCTTCTTATAAGATATTTGGAGTGAATGAATTTGCGGCCAGGTTTTTTTCCGTAATAATGGGATTGCTTACCATATTGGTAACATATAAGTATACCAAACGATTATTTAATCCCTTCGCCGCATTTTGTGCTTGCCTTGTATTGGCAACCAGTACGCAGTTTTTATTTGAATTCAGGCTATCTGTTCCTGATCCTTATTTGATCTTTTTTATAACACTTGCATTATTCAGCGCTTTTACATGGATAAAAGAAAATAATATTTCGCAGCTTTACATTAGTGCAATTGCTTTTGCATTGGCAGTACTTGCCAAAGGCCCGGTGGCATTGGCTTTGCCAGGATTAAGTTTATTAATATGGATCATTTGGGGTAAGAAGTGGAAAATATTTTTCACCTGGCATTTACTGCCTGCTTTTGCTTTGCTGCTGGCGATTGTTTTACCTTGGTATATTTCGGTTCATAATGCAACCAGGGGAGCTTGGACAAGAGGGTTTTTTATTGAACATAATCTTAACCGGTTTTTTGAACCAAAGGAAGGGCATGGCGGCTTCTTTCATATAACTGTTTTATTTGTATTAATTGGATTGTTACCCTTTATGAGTTTTATTGGAGAAGCCATAAAAAATAGAAAGAGTATTTTTCAAAATGATCTTATTAAATTTTGTGGAGTTGTTGTAATAGTATTTATAATTTTCTTTAGTATATCCAAAACAAAACTTCCTAATTACGCAATGCCATGCTATCCTTTTGCTGCTGTAATCCTGGGAAGCTTTATTGCATCTTTATTAAATGGCCAGGTTACTTCAAAAAAGTATCCGGTTTATATTCTTATTAGCATTATGTTTCTCTTACCCATTGCGGCATATTTTTCAATCAAGCATGAGGTAGAGCTTAACTCTTTAAGGTGGGTTCCGTGGGTTATAATTATAATCCCTCTTGCTTTTCTGTGCTTTCTTTTGCTAATTAAAAATCATAATTGGCAAAAAATGATTTATTTAATTGTTATTCTATTTTCTTTAATGAATATTATCTTGCTGCATTATGTATACCCGGCAATTTATAAACAGAATCCGGTTGCTAAAACAATTGGAATAGTCAGGCAGTCATCTAATATTATATCTTATCAAATATATAATCCCGGATATAATTTCTATTTAGATTCTAATATTAAAAAATATTATTCTGTAGATTCAATCAATTTGCAATTACAACAAACCCCTGGTGTAATAGTTATCACCAGGAAAGAATTTATGGATTCATTTAAAAGAGTGAATTTTAAAATTATTGCACAGCACCGCGATATATTTGAAATACCTACAACTATAATTCTTACAGGAAATGCCAGGCCTTAATTATAAAAATTTCAGAACAGGAATAATTTTATCTGTATTGTGCGGATTAGTACTCTTTATCATATCATGGTTGTATGGGAAAAATGCCTTTTTTCTATTATTAAATACCGATCTCGGAATTTTTGCAGATTACTTTTTTCGTTTTTTTTCTGATTTGGGGGATGGTTTATTATGGATACCATTGCTGATATATTATTTTTTAAAAGAGGGGAAAAAATTACTTCCTTTTTTTGTTAGTTGTTTTGCAATTACCACAATAATAACTCAGGTATGTAAACAAGTAATTATTCCTGGTGAATTAAGGCCCACAAGGGCTATCACGTCAGAGTTCATTCATCTTGTTAATGGTGTAACTGTACATTCAGCTGCAAGCTTTCCTTCAGGACATACAGCTACCGCATTTGTATTTTATTTAATTTTTTGTCTGGTATTTAAAAATAGCTTGTGGTTGATTATTGGCCTGCTTTATGCATTAATTGTTGGCTATTCACGCATTTATCTTGCTCAGCATTTTCCTTTGGATATCGCCGGGGGAATTATTGTAGCTGTGGTCTCTGTTATAATTGCTTTATTTATACAAGCTGCTTATAATAAACGTTATCTAAATAAGTAAATGCTGTTTATCTTTATTAAATAAAATGTCTTAAATTTTCAGTTGCTTTAATTATCATCTAAAATATTTGAATGAAATATAATGCTGTTCAAAATTATATAAGGGGAGAGTTTTCCAGGAGCTCTTCAAGCCGAAGAATGGATGTTATTTCGCCTTTGGATGGCAATAAACTTTCAGAAGTTCCCATGTCAACCGCAGCTGATCTTGATGAAGCTGTGAGGGCTGCTAAGGCTGTTTTTCCGCACTGGAGTAAAACACCTATAAAGGAAAGAGTACAGGTTTTTTTCAGGTATAAATATTTGTTGGAGAAAAATTTACAGGAGCTGGCAGAATTGTGTTCAGAAGAGAATGGAAAAACTATTGGTGAATCAATCGCAGAAATTGAAAAGTGTATCGAACTTACTGAATTTGCTACCTCATTACCTCAATTGGTTACGGGGGAGATATTAGAAGTGAGCCGTGGTGTAGAATGCCGTACAGAGCATGTTCCCTTAGGAGTTGTAGCATCAATTGTCCCGTTCAATTTTCCTGCTATGGTTCCTAATTGGACGATACCTAATGCCATTGCTTTAGGCAATTGTATGATAATGAAACCATCAGAAAAAGTTCCTTTATGCGTTGGAAGAATTGCCGAATTATTGAAAGAAGCAGGATTGCCTGATGGAGTATTTAATGTTGTTCATGGGGATGTGGAAATTGTAGAAGCGATTTGTGATCATCCGGATATTCAGGCGGTCTCATTTGTAGGTTCAACCAAAGTTGCAAAAATTGTTTACCAGCGAGCAACAAATAATTATAAAAGATGTTTGGCACTTGGCGGAGCTAAGAATCATTTAATGGTTTTGCCCGATGCAATACCGGGAATGACTGCCCAAAATGTTGCAGCAAGCATGAGCGGCTGTGCAGGACAGCGATGTATGGCTGCCTCGGCAATGATTGGCGTAGGCGATGTAGACAACATCGTTAATAAAATTTGTGAAGAGGCAAGAAAAATAATTCCCGGCAAAAATCTGGGAGCAGTAATAAATAAAGAATCAAAAGATAGAATTGAAAAATATATTACCGAAGCAGAGAGTAATGGAGCAAAAATTTTAGTGGACGGAAGAAATACAAAAGTAGAAGGAAAAGAAAACGGAACTTATGTGGGGCCTACTGTAATTGATTATGTTACCCCACAGATGTCTGTTGCAACAGAAGAAATCTTCGGTCCGGTTATAAGCATTATGCGAACCAATACTGTTGATGAAGCATTGGCAA
>MWVW01000044.1_pt1 | contig 29148 bp, 25 predicted proteins | sample 1047191 | NCBI WGS metagenome assembly MWVW01 (sample SAMN06349985, study PRJNA376086) | soil metagenome | isolation source: MtG22-5 sample Antarctic (ecotone) | place: Antarctica
CTGTCAAATACGACTTCTCCTAAATTGGTAAGCCGTATAGCTGATGCAGGGTGTGTGTATACCATTGCTAAAAAAAATAATTATATGATAAAAAAACTTTTACTAATAATATTTTCAGCTTTCTTGCTGAATAATATTCCAGCCCAATCTCAAACAGTTGACAGTGTAGAAATTGCGAAATCGCAACAGCGGATTGAAAGCGATTTAAAGGATGCAAACAAACATCAGCGCAAAATTGACAAAAGTCAAAAGCGTATCAAAAAGCAACAAATGAAAATAAACAGACAGGAAAGAAGAAGAGAGAAAAAAATGAGAAAAATTGAGAAAGAACAAAGAAAAGCTAATAAAGGATAAGCAGGTACTTCAGTACTGCAAAAGCTTATAATTAACCAAATTCAGAAGCAGGGGATCTTGCAAGCTAAAGGCATTCTCATATCATATTTTATGGGTCAAAACTTTTTGACACTTAGCTTAATATGTATAATAGATGATTATGAATAAAATATTATTTACCCTTACTACTTTATTCACCTTTCTGTTTGTTACTGCACAGCCTGATTACTTTTATCCGCAAGCTTCCAAATTCAAATCCTCCATTCCTACACCGGAACAATTTCTCGGTTATCCCATAGGTTCGCATCATACCCGCCATGACAGGCTGGTGGAATATTTTAAAGAGCTGGATAAGTTGTCTGAGCGTGTAACAGTACAAATAGTAGGGGAAACGTATGAACATCGTCAGCAAATAGCTGCCATATTTACTTCATCAGCCAATCATAACCGGTTGGAAGAAATCCGTACTACTCATTTAGCCAACCAGCTAACAGGCGGTACAGAAAACATACCTCTGGTGATTCAATTAGGTTACAATGTACACGGCAATGAAGCATCAAGCAGTGAAGCAGCCATGCTTACAGCATATTATTTAACTGCATCAGAAGATACGGAAACAATAAAATGGCTGGATCAAATGGTGATACTGATGGATCCAAACATCAATCCTGATGGAAGAGACCGGCATACAAACTGGGCAAACATGCATAAAGCCAATCCGCCTGTAGCCGATCCTTTAGACAGAGAGCATACAGAAGCCTGGCCCGGAGGAAGATTTAATCATTACTGGTTTGATCTGAACCGTGACTGGTTTTTAGCTGTTCATCCTGAAACAAAAAACCGCCTTGCTTTTTTTCACCACTGGCGCCCATATGTACAAACTGATCATCACGAAATGGGTACAAACAGCACCTTTTATTTTGATCCGGGAAAAAGCAGCAGCAATAATCCGATAGTACCTGATGATTTATACAAAAATATCTATCCCAGATTTGGTGAATATTTTTCTCAGGCTTTAAATAACATAGGGTCAATGTATTTTACCAAGGAGGCTTTTGATAAATTATATCCCGGTTATGGTTCCAGCTATATTAATTTTTATGGTGGAGCCGGATTTCTATTTGAACAGGCAGGTTCCCGCGGACATGTACAGGAAACATCTACTATTCCACTTACGTTTGCATTCACCATACGCAATCAGTTTGTATCTGCCCTTACCACAATAAGAGCATCTATTGCTGAAAAGCCCAATCTTTTAAAACTGCGTGCCGCTTTTTACCGCAATTCAATTGAATCAGCTAAAAAATCACCGGTCAGAGCATATATTTTTGGCGATGCCAGGGATGGAACCAGGACCAGTGCGTTTATAAATCTTTTACTGGCGCACCAAATAGATGTTTATCAACTTGAAAAAACTGAAGTGTATAATGGCCGTCGGTATGATGCAATGAAAAGTTTTATAGTACCTGTTGATCAACCTAACTATCTCATGGTTCGTTCGGTATTTGAAAAAGGAATTACATATACAGACAGCTTATTTTATGATGCATCTACATGGTCCCTTATTCATGCTTATGACCTGCCATATGCAGAAATTAAAACTTCTGTAACCCTGGCCAAAAAAATATCTTCTGTTACTCCTGAAAAATATAACGTTCAAAAAAGTGATTACGCGTATGTTTTTGACTTGAGCGATTACCATGCGCATAAGGCTATTTATCATTTGCAATTGAAAGGAGTTATTGTTCAATCAGCATTCAGGCCTTTTACCACTTTTATTGATGGCACTCAAAAAACATTTGGTTATGGAAGTGTGATCATTCCCGTACAACAACAAAAGATTCCATCTGATTCCATTTTTAAAGCAATCAACGAAGCAAGTAGCGCTGGCAATATAAAAATTTATTCCCTTGGTTCGGGGTATAACACAGGTGGAATAGATTTGGGTAGCAGTTACGTACGAACATTGCGCACACCACAGGTAATGATGCTGGTAGGCACAGGAGTGGTACCCATGGAAGCCGGTGAAATATGGCATTTGCTGGATCAGCGCATAGGCTTGCCCATCACTAAAATAGACATCGTTAATATCACAAGAGCCGAATTAAACCGTTACAATACGATTGTGATGGTCTCAGGCAATTATACTTTACTGGATAAAACCAACACCGATCAATTAAAATCCTGGGTGCAGAATGGCGGAACTCTGATTACTTTAAAAACAGCAGCTGAGTGGGCAATAAAACAAGGTTTTACCAAAGAAAAACTATTAGCTCCAGATACAGCAAAAGTGAAAATCATTCCCCGCTACAACTATGATGATGCTGTCAATATTGAAGGAGCGAAAGCATTAGGTGGTTCTATTTTTTCTGTTGACCTTGATACATCGCATCCCATAGGTTTTGGAACGGGAACCCGTAGTATTTCAATGTATAAAAATGGACCAACTGTGTTTACACCAAGTTCCAATAACTACAGTACAGTGGTAAAATATAATAATAATCCTTTGATAGGCGGTTATCTGCATGCTGCAAGTCTCAAAAAAATAAAAGGCAATGCTGCGGTAGTGGTAGGAAGCGAAGGCAAAGGAAGAGTAATTTTTTTCGCAGACAACCCCAACTTCAGGGGTACATGGTATGGGACAAATAAACTCTTTTTAAATGCATTGTTTTTTGGCAGTCTTATAAACGTTCCTTCAATAACAGAATGATAAATTATAATACCATCAGGCATTAACTGCAATCAGATGCATTTTATAAGGGTTGAGAACAAACATATTCATAGAATTACCTGAATGTTTCGAAACGGGCCCTGATGAAATTGAAAATTCCATAACATAACAATCCTAATCCCAGGATACCCAACAGGTAAGAACCATAGCTTGCACTTTCTAAAAATTGAAAAGCCTTGCCTGTATCACCTGCTTCTGCAGCATTGGAGTGCAAGGCAGCTTTGCCGAAAAGCCAGGCAATAATCAACCAAACTATTCCCCTTGCCAGGTATCCGATCTTACCCGATTGGAATAACAAATCTCTTGTTGTTGTATTTACAGTTGCAAGAGAAACATGTTTTTTGTACTTTTCTGAGAAGCTATAATAGATTTGATAAACTCCTACAGCAGCTATTACAAGCGCTGCAATACCAATGAGCAAAGGACCCTGGTCCTTCTGCATGATATCATCGATAATATCCTGCTTTGATTTACTATCACCGCTCTCATTTCGAAATACCATTTTTATCGCTAAAAAAGCCAGTGATAAATAAACGAGTCCGCTTAATATATAACGTATTTTTTTTGAAATCTTACTTGCAGCGGAAACATTATCATTTGTTATCGATGACTGGACAAATCGCCATACTACATAGCATAATAAACCAAGAGCTACTATTGCCAGCCACCATTTGCCCGCAGGCAGGCTTTCAATAAAACTGAATGCTTTTTCTTTGTCTACATCTTTACCACCATGGCGCCCAAGACCAAAGGCTGCCATGAAAACCAACACACCAATAAGGCTATATACCACCCCTTTTGCTGTTAACCCAACTTTGGCAATGCCTTTAATTATGTGATTTGCTAATGAAATTGTCATTTTAGCTGTTAGTATAAAGAAAATTATGCCAACCAGGTGTGGATGTATTTACTCTTATCGAAAGAAAATAATTTTTATGCAATCTAAACGAGTACTACAAAGGAAAATTGCACTTATTACTTGAACTTACACAATATTAAATCACTTGTATGTTCCCGTAATTATTGAAATCAATTATTGAATAATTTTCCGAAAAAAGCTTTCATATCATTCCAGGAAGCTGAGTCAGCAGCAGCATTATATGCAATAGGTATGTTGAATTTTTTACCTGTTTCCGTAGCCTTTGGATTGGTAAATGCGTGAGTAGCATTGGGATAAACTTTGAATGTATAATCAGCACCGATAGAATCCATGCTTTGCTTAAAAGCAGCCACTTCTGCTTCCGGAACGAATGGATCAGCGCCACCATGAGCTACCAATATTTTAGCCTTCAACAGTTCTTTATTTGCAGGTGCTCCACCCAGGCCACCATGGAAACTAACAACCCCCTTCAGATCAGCTCCCAACTTAGCAGCATTCAATACTACAAAGCCTCCATAACAATAGCCAATAGCTGCTACCTGGCCTGTATCTGCCTGTTCATATTCTTTTAATTTAGCGTAAGCTGCATCCAGCCTTACTTTAGCCAAAACGGGGTTAGCATAAAAGGGGGCGGCTAATTTTCCTGCATCATCAGGATTATCCGCCAGCCTTCCATCGCCAAACATGTCTACTGCCATCGCCAGGTAACCCAGCTCTGCGAGTTGACGGGCACGGCCCCGCACATAATCAGTCAATCCCCACCATTCGTGTACCACCAGCACTACCGGCCGCTTACCTTCCTTATTTTCATCATAACTAACGTATCCATTGAAAGTAATGCTGTCCAGCTTATAACTGACAGCGTCTTCTTTTATTTGAACCATAGTGCTGTCTCCATTTAAATTGTTTTTACCGGAATCATTTTTATTCTCTGCACATGATAAAAAAAGAATTGCAATAATTAATGATAGAAAATAAATTTTTGAATTCATGATGTTGATTGAATCATGAAATTATAATTTTTAGGTGAAGACTAAACCCAAATAAATCTTTGTGGGTAGATTTTTAATTATTAATAGGCCGGGATTATTGCATTACATCAATGATGGATAGAGTCAGAAACGTGTGGATGCCGCAGTTTTAAGTTAGAGAAAAATTTCAAAACTGGCCCTTTTGAAGTTGGCCCTGGCAAGGCTCGCACTGACCCGGCACTTTACCGGGGAAAATAAACTGGTACTAGCATAACTGCATCACTTCCAGCAGCCGTGAAGCGTCAACACCATAAATAGAAGTAATCTCAGCCACTTCGTCTTTGCTCACACCCATTTTTTCCATCAATAATTTCGTTGAGGCTTTTTCGCATGCAGACAGGGTTAGTGTTTTCTTCCGGAGTTGAAGTTTTTCCATAGGCAGGGGTAATTAAGCTTGCAAAATAATCACCTTAACCTTGTTCTCAAAATGTCATAAATATAAAAAACCATGGTTACAGGTTTATCCTTATAAATTATGGCCTGATGAGATAAGTCTTTGCCATTACTACAACATTGCTTTTTTACGAAAGTTTGAGATTGTTTAATGAAGTAAGATAATTGTAAGCAGCTATTTTTATTCTATCAACAATGTTTCCAGGATAGCTTTAATTCAATAAACTTTTAATGGATTGATAAAGCTGGTCTTTTGTAAATGGTTTTGGTAAGAAAATGTCAGCTCCGTTTTCCATAGCCACATCTTTTGCAGCCGCATCAAAACCCGAAATCATGATGATTTTAATTGAAGGATGTTTTGATTTAATATAGGTGATGAAATCTACACCAAACCCATCGGGAAGCTTATTGTCAAGAATGATAACTGCAGGTTGTTGTTTTTGAAGGTACTCATCCGCTGCCAAAAGGCTGTTCACATGATCAAGTTCCATTTCTTCTCCGTTCAATATAATATTCAGAAGCAAACACATGTCCCTTTCATCTTCAACGATCAAAACCTTTTTAGGTGGAGCGTTTTGTGGTGTTTTAGTTGCCATGATCCAATTGTTTGAGGTTATTAACTGAACTAATTACATGCATAAGTACATTATAAAATTCATTCCTGCCTGCAAAAGGAAGAAAATTTTTTTCACATTGAAATTGGCGTTTGAATGCACAAAACATTCCTGCTATTTTTTTTATCCTGATGAAAAAAATCCAGATTACTGATCAATACAAAAATCTTTGCCCACTGGAGAGAAGACAGGCATAGATTGTGCATAATATGAAGATGAAGTTCAAAACGATTGTTACACGAACACATAAATTACTATTTATGCAGCATTCAAAAGATCAAGCGACACCGGGACAAGAAAATGAAAATAAAAGAAAAGGTGATAATCCTAAGGGTGAGCAACAACAAACTGATCCTCAGATAACGGAACTAAAGGGTTTTGCAGATCCTTCTGAGGACCTGGAACCCACTTTGGAAGATGGTACAAAAGCTCCTGATAAAGAGCCCCCGCCGAATGTAAATACTTAAAATGTTTTAAGGCAAAATCATCAGGGGTAGGAGGAAGTTTTTCATCTGGAAAATATATCCCAACTATTATCGAGTAATTTTCCTGTTGTTTTTTCTATTGCCTGTGTCAAAAAATGCTTTTATCTTAGGATCGCATAGTTAATCAATATTCTAAATCAAACCAATGAAGACACCCTTACACAAGTTTTCCAGGCCTCGAAAAATAGCCCGTACTTTTGCCGCTTCCGTCCTGTTTCTTACAATTTTTTTGACTCTGTTATATATACTGATCAATAGCCCCGCCTGATATTAATTTTGCAGAGCGCTTATCTGAAATGATCACCTCTCCCTCAAGATCATAATCAAAGGCATTGGTAATTTTCACTTGATAAAAATTACCGGTAAGCAATTTTTTTGTAGCTGGAATAATTACTTCATTATCTACTTCCACGCTGTCGTATTCTGTTCTCCCTAAATAACGGCCTGCTTCTTTCTTATCTATAAGCACTTTGAAGGTTTGTCCTATTTTTTCCTGGTTTTTTTGATAGCTGATTTCTTGTTGTACAGCCATCACATCCTCTGCCCTTCTTTGTTTTTTCTCAGCAGAAATATTATCTGCCAGTACATAAGCCGGTGTATCTTCTTCATGCGAATAGGTAAAGATGCCAACACGGTCAAAACGTTGTTTTATAAGAAAGTCTTTTAGTTGATCTACATCACCTTCCGTTTCACCGGGAAAACCGGCAATCAATGTCGTGCGCAAACAAATACCCGGAACAGTTTCTCTTATTTGTTGCAAAAGATCTTCCATCTCAATGCGGGTTATTTGCCGGCGCATGGCTGTAAGCATATTATCAGAAACGTGTTGCAAAGGCATGTCAAGGTAATTACAAATGTTTTCACGATCCTTCATCACATTCAATATATCCATTGGAAATTTGTGGGGATAAGCATAATGTAACCGTATCCATTCTATACCCTGTACATCACTCAATCTTTTCAGCAGATCAGGCAGCATGCGTTTTTTATAGAGATCAAGTCCGAAATAGGTGAGTTCCTGTGCTATCAGCATGATCTCTTTTACTCCCCTGCCAGCAAGTGTTTCCGCCTCCTTTACCAGGTCTTCTATCCTACGGCTGATGTGGTTACCCCGCATAAGAGGTATAGCACAAAATGCACATGTACGGTTGCACCCTTCAGCAATTTTCATGTAAGCATAATGCTGTGGCGTGGCTAATAAACGTTCCCCTACTAATTCTGCTTTATAATCAACATCAAACCGTTTCAATATTAAGGGCATTTCCATAGTGCCAAACCAGGCATCCACCTCAGGAATGTTTTGTTCCAGGTCATCCCGATACCTTTGGCTTAAGCATCCTGTAACATATACTTTATCTATTTTGCCTCTTTGTTTTAATGCCACCTGCTCCAGAATAGTATTGATGCTTTCTTCTTTTGCCTTGTCAATAAATCCGCAGGTATTAACGATGACAATGTTATGATCCTGTTGCCTGTTTTCATGCACGACATCTATAGTACCTGCACGCAATTGACCACTCAGTACTTCACTATCCACCATGTTTTTGCTACACCCCAGTGTTATAATGTTGACCTTGTCTTTCTTCAGTGTTTTTACCTTCATCCGGGTCGCAAAGGTAGCCTTAATTGACATTGGCGGTTGCTTAGGAATTTCTAAATATGTTTACTATCATTTAGCTTAATTCTAAACATGAACATTACAAAATTGTTCCGGGAATTTTTTGAAAGTGAAAAAATTGGCGGCATTTTACTACTATTCTGTACACTTGTTTCAATGGTGGTTGCCAATAGCGATTGGGGTGAACAGTATTTACATTTTTGGCATTCTTCTTTTAATTTATCCTTTGCAGGCTTAAAGTTGGATTATTCAATACAGCACTGGATCAACGATGGATTGATGACCATTTTTTTTCTTTTGGTGGGTCTGGAAATAGAACGGGAATTATACAATGGTGAGCTATCCGATATAAAAAATGCTTTATTACCAATTGGTGCGGCAATTGGTGGTATGATCTTACCTGCAGCTATACATTATTATTTTAATAACGATACAGCTACACAATCTGGATTTGGCATTCCAATGGCTACGGACATTGCATTTGCATTAGGGATGCTGGCATTGATAGGTAATCGTGTTCCTTTGGCCCTAAAAATTTTCCTGACAGCGTTGGCAATCATAGATGACCTTGGTGCTATATTGATTATTGCATTTTTTTACAATACAGGCATTAGCTGGGCTTACATAACTGCTGCGCTGGGAATTTTTGGTTTGCTTTTGATCTTAAATAAAACCGGTGTCAAAAACCTTTTATTTTACATTTTACCCGGAGTCATTATGTGGTATTGCATGCTACAGTCTGGAGTACACGCTACCATTACCGGTGTGATGCTTGCTTTTGCAATTCCATTTGGTAAAACCAATAAAACAAACCCTTCTTATATATTGCAACACGCATTGCATAAACCTGCAGCTTATTTTATTCTTCCTTTATTTGCTTTGGCAAATACGGGGATCCTATTGACTCCTTACTGGTACTATAATTTTTCCAGTCCTAATAGCATTGGAATTATTTTAGGTTTGCTTATCGGCAAACCTGTGGGAATTCTTTTTTTCAGTTGGTTGATGCTGAGATTAAAATGGGCTCAATTACCAATGAATGTTAATTGGAAAATGTTGGTTGGCGCTTCAATATTAGCAGGCATTGGGTTTACTATGTCGATATTTATTGCCAACCTCGCATTTACAGACGTCGGTTTTACTGAATTTTCGAAAATAGCAATATTGGCGGCTTCATTGATAGCTGCAATTGCAGGTGTGGTTATTTTGGCTACAGGCAAACGATTAAAAGAGGATATGGAGTAGCAAAAAAAAATTACTGAAACAAATATTCTTGCCCAAGATATACCAGAATACCAGCAAAAAATCCAATTAATGCAAGCCATGCAATCTTTTTCATATACCAAATAAAATTTATCTGCTCAATACCCATAATAGCAACACCCGCCGCTGATCCAATGATAATGGCGCTACCGCCTGTTCCTGTCGTAAGCGCTAAAAATTCCCAAAAACTATGATCCGTTGGATATTGTGACAGATCATACATTCCTTGTGCTGCCGCTACGAGTGGTACATTATCAATTACGGCAGAAAACAGGCCCAGCACTATTCCTGTTGCATAGAAATTGGGCATTGTACGATCAAAAAAACCCGCTACCTGTTTTAAGATGCCAAATGATTCCAGTGCAGAAACAGCCAATAAAATGCCAAGGAAAAATAGTATGCTCGGTGTATCAATTTTGGTAAGAGCGCCACTCACCGTATCGTAATTTTCTAACTTTTTCTTTGCCTGAATTACCGAAGTCAGTATCCACATTACAGAAAGTGCAGTCAGCATGCCCATAAAAGGTGGCATATGTGTAACAGTTTTAAATGCAGGAACAAATAAGAGCATGGCAATGCCGCTAATTAAAATAAAGTTGGCCCTTGGATGTTTTTCCTCATTTATTTTTATTCGTTCAATTTCCATATTGCGAAATTTTCTATATATAATAAGCATGGGGACGATGCATACCGCTACACTGGGTATAAATGTTTTCAAAATAATATTCATTGCGGTGATCTGACCACCTATCCAAAGCATAGTAGTAGTGACGTCACCTAATGGAGACCAGGCCCCGCCAGCATTGGCCGCTATCACTATCATCCCCGCAAACCATAACCTGTCTTCCTTTTGTTTGATCAATTTTTGCAGTAAGGAAGCCATTACAATTGCTGTTGTAAGATTATCGAGCAATGCAGAAAGAAAAAAAGTAATAATAGTGATAATGAGTAAAAGTTGTTTTTTGCTGGTTGTTTCAACTTTATTGGTAATGACATCAAATCCGTTATAAGAATCAATTATTTCCACAATGGTCATAGCACCAAGAAGAAAGAAAAGAATAGAAGCAATTTCTCCAAGATGATGCAACAAACTTTCTGTGGCCATTTCAGTAGAGGATGCGGAAAAAAAATACAGGAGCCAGCACAGTACACCGGTTAATAAGGCTGATGCAGCTTTGTTTAAACGTAAGGGATGCTCAAAGGCTATAGCTATGTAGCCCAGCGTAAAAATGATAAATACAATCGCAGCCATCGGATAAATTTAAAATGAATATAGGGTGCAAAACTTAATCAATTTTCAGATTAAATAAGCTTTCTACAAATTCATGTTTGTCAAATATGAGTAGGTCATCCATTTTTTCCCCAACCCCTATGAACTTAACCGGTATTTTAAATTGATTGGCAATAGCCAGCACTACACCTCCTTTTGCAGTGCCATCAAGTTTAGTTATTGCAATAGCAGTAACATCAGTTGCAGCAGTAAAATGTTTTGCCTGCTCCAGTGCATTCTGTCCGGTGGAGCCATCAAGAACCAGCAACACTTCCTGCGGTGCACCGGCAATCACTTTTTGAATACTGCGTTTTATTTTACTGAGTTCTTCCATCAGGTGTGCTTTATTGTGTAAGCGGCCTGCCGTATCAATTAGTACAACATCAGTGTTTCGTGATTGGGCACTCTGTACTGTATCAAAGGCAACAGCTGCAGGGTCAGATCCCATTGGCTGTTTTACAATAGGTACGCCTGTCCTTTCGGACCAAATAGTTAACTGCTCAACGGCAGCAGCACGAAATGTATCTGCAGCCCCTAGCAAAACAGATTTCCCTGATTCTTTAAAATTATATGCAAGCTTCCCAATAGTGGTTGTTTTACCTACTCCATTCACCCCTACGACCAAAATAACATAGGGTTTTGTGGGCAGATCGCTGTCAAAAGCATACGAATTAGCTGATGGAGCATCAATCAGGATAGCTTCTATTTCCTGCTGAAGTATGGTGTTTAATTCACTTGAGTTCAAATACTTATCCTTAACAACACGCTTCTCAATTCGTTCAATTATTTGAACAGTGGTATCAATTCCAACATCTGCCGATACCAATACTTCTTCCAGGCTATCAAGTACTTCTTCATCAACAGTGCTTTTACCTGCTATGGCTTTTGTGATCTTTGAAAAGAAATTATCCTTGGTTTTTTGCAGTCCTTCGTCCAGGCTTTCTTTCTCTTTTTTCCCGAAAATTTTATTAAAAAAGCTCATGTCAATTATTAATTATTCTGTTTTTTCTGCCCATTATCACATAAAATAATACACCTTTAAATGGAAAGCAGGCAACTATAATCACCCATAAAATCCGATCGTTTGGTTTTTTGAAACTATTTCTTTGAATGCCTATCAATGCTATCACCGGTGGGATAATAACAAATAATAATAAGAGAATTTCATAACTACCCAGGTTCATAATCAATTCAATTTAAAGAAATGTCAAGGAGGATAAAACAGTACATCCTTAAATCGTTTAAGATAATAGCAAAGGATACAAAAAAAATTTAAAAGAGATTACATTATTGAAACTACCGGATTGTAGTTGCCTGTTGCATGTTTGACCCCTTCCTTGGTTTTTGCCATAATTAATTTGAAACTCGTCCATTAATTACAGCGCATAATTTCCGGACAGCTTTTGATTAAATCAAAGACTAAATTATGAAAAAAACAATTTCATTGAAGATAGGTAAGTGCCAAAGCAACTTTCGATGTTCATACCAAATCAATTCAATTTTCCTATATTGTTATACATTTCAATCTCTATGAAAAGATTTATTCTATTTCTTTCGTTTGTTATTTATTCCATCAGCCTTTCAGCCCAAAAAAACTTGCCTCAGGTGAAGGTATTGACAAAAGATACTAAGTCAAGTCTACGCGGGCTAAGTGTAGTCAATGATCGTGTGATATGGGTCAGCGGGAGCAACGGCACCATAGGCAAGTCAACTGACGGAGGCAAAAACTGGAAGTGGAGCATTGTAAAAGGGTTTGAAAAAACCGACTTTCGTGATATTGAAGCTTTTGACGGTGTGTCAGCTATCGTTATGGCCGTTGATTCTCCTGCCTATATTTTAAAAACAAATAATGGTGGCGATACATGGAAGGTGGTCTACGAAAACCGCACCAAAGGAATGTTTCTGGATGCCCTCGAATTCTGGAATGAACAAGCTGGTATAGTCGTTGGCGATCCTATAGGAGGCAGGATTTTTATTGCCCGAACATTTGATGGCGGCAATACATGGATGGAAATACCAAACAATTTTAAACCTAAAGCAGATAGCGGTGAGGCACTCTTTGCTGCAAGTGGTACCAACATCCGTGTACTGGATAAAGATGAAGCAGTATTCGTAACCGGGGGCGTAAGTTCACGCATATTCATACGTGATGAAATTAAAAAATTGCCACTGGTACAAGGCAAAGAAACCACCGGTGCTAACTCTATAGCCGTGATGGATTATAATACCAGAAACGGCGGTCAGTCAATGATCGTAGTAGGAGGTGATTTTAATGACCCCACATCCGACAGTTTGAATTGTTTTTTTTCCAATGATCGCGGTAGGAACTGGAAAGCTCCTAAAACTCCGCCACATGGCTATCGCAGCTGTGTAGAATACTTATCGCGGAAACACATCATCAGTTGCGGCATCAATGGTGTGGATTATTCTTTTGATGGAGGCAATAACTGGAAATGGATAAGCAAGGAAGGATTTAATGTATGCCGGATCGCCAAACATGGTTCCACTATTTTTTTGGCAGGCAGTAATGGTAAAATTGGAAAAGTTACTTACACTGACAAAAAGAACTAATCTATAATTGCTCCAAAATTTCTTTTACGCTTGGACGCTTTTTGTAATCTGCTTCAAAATACCGGTAGATGACGGAACCATCTTTATTAATTATATATACAGCAGGTATTGGCAAAGCTGCTTTATCTTTTTGTCCATTAATCAAAAGAAGATCGGTACCGAAACTTTTATAGCGGGTTTGTGTTTTTTCATCAACCTGGAAAAATACCTGGTATCCCCTTGCAATTTTCATTTCGTTATCATATAAGATGGGAAATACAGCACCCGTTTTTTCCATGGTTTTATTTATGCCATCAAGCTTTTCGGGGGTGATGGCAACAAGGGTAGCGCCTTTAGTCGTCAGAAATTGCAGGGAATCCTGAAACCGCTTTAATTCTTTATTACAATAAGGACACCAATGACCCCTGTAAAACACAAGGACAACTGCGCCTTTCTTACGCAATTCCTTAAGACTTACATCTGCTCCGGTCTGGTCTTTTGCTTTGAAATCAGGTGCTTTTGAATTAATAAATAAACCTTCGGGTTTTTCCTGTGCAGCAACCAAATATGATAATAAAATAAAAAGAGAAGAAAGAATGTTTTGCTTCATAATGAGTAGAATTCAAAAATACAATACTTAACGCTTTATGAAGAGCAAAGGAATTTTCTTAACAAATTGTTGGACCGTTGTTTATGATTTACTTAAGTAAAATAAAGATGATATTTTCTGAAGCAATTGAACCCAATTGGGGGATTAATTAAGGTTTCTGAAATCAACTGATACGAGCTTGCTTACCCCGGGTTCCTGCATGGTCACACCATAAATTACATCTACCGTGCTCATGGTTGTTTTATTATGGGTGACGATAATAAACTGGGAGTTGTCACTGAATTCCCTAATCATGTTTGTAAACTTGCCCACATTCGCATCATCAAGCGGAGCATCTACCTCATCCAGAATGCAGAATGGTGCTGGCTTTATCAGGTAAATAGCAAATAATAAAGCAGTTGCTGTCAATGTTCTTTCTCCTCCACTCAATTGATTGATGCTGCTTGGACGTTTTCCTTTTGGCTTTGCAATAATATCTATACTGGTTTCAGCCAGGTTATCAGGATTTTCGAGTATGAGATCACATTGGTCATCTTCAGTAAAGAGGGTTTGAAAGACTTTCTGAAAATTTTGTCTTACCCGGTTAAATGTTTCTAAAAATTTTTGATTAGCAGTTGATTCAACTTCTGCGATTGTCTGCATCAGGCTGAGCTTTGCATTCACCAGATCGTCTTTTTGTTCTACAATGAAATCAAAGCGCTTTTTCATTTCTTCAAAAGCTTCAATGGCAGTAGGATTTACCTCGCCCAGGTTTTCCATTCTTTTCTTCATGCGCTCAGCCTTCTCCTGCAGGTCTTCCACCGGCACTTCTCCTTTCCTGTCTTCTTCCAGAATATCTTCCAGGTGGATTTTGAATTCCACATTCAACCGCTCCTTCATACCTGCCAGGCTCAATTTGAGATCGGAAAGTTTATCTTTTATGGCTGATAAAAGATGTTCTATATTTTCTTTGTCTTTAACCAGGTGACGCAATTCACTTTCTCTTGCACTCAGTTGGTTTCGCAAATTATAATATGCCTGGTCAGTTTCGTTCAGTATACGTTCATCTGCTTCTCTTCTCCGCATCAATTCCAATAATGCATTTTCTATAGCTTTTAATTCTAACGCTACCTGATCAATACTTACAGATGTTTCGCCGAGTTGTTGCGTATTGTTCTGAACCTGATTTTGCAGCTCGTTTAACTGGTTATTTTTGAATTGAAGTTCCTGGTTCAATGCGGCTACTTTACTGTGCTGGCGTGTCACATGCAGGTTCATATTATTGTAGCGGGCACTGATCTCATTGTACTCAGCCTCAATGGTGTGATAATCTGTTTCAGCCTGTTGCAATTCTGTTGTGAGATTATTTAGCTGATCATTCAATGTTGCCAGGTCATTGCGAACGGCTTTTACAGAAACATGCGTTTGTTCCAGTTGTTTTTGCAAGTCTTGTAAGCGTTGTCGTGATTGATTTTGGGAATGATTAAGATTTTCAATCCTGTGCTGCAATCCATACAATTCGTTTTCCAGTTGCTGTATCTCTTTTTCTGTTTCACGAATGGTATTTTCACGTAAATCCTCGTTATAGGCAATGACCTCATTATGTCTTGTTTGGATCTGGCTTCTGAGATCATCAACGACAAATTGCTGGTTGGCAATTTCTTCATTCAGTTTTTCTAAATTTTTTGCCCTTCCGATTTTCCTGCCTTCAAATAAGCCTACACTTCCTCCTGAAAGTGTGAAGTCGCCTTTCACATATTTGCCATGACGTTCAAGTATAATAGACCCGTTGCTATTATTGAGCGCTTGCTCATCGTCTGCTATATATACATTTCCCAGCAGTTGTTGCGCAAGATTCCTGTATGCCGCTTCCACCTCTATTACATCCATTGCCGGAAAGGTACCTGGCGGCACATGGGTTTCATTAAAACTATCACTGATCTTGTCGAGAAGAAAAAAGTTGGCTTTGCCTTTTTTATTTTCATCAAGAAGATGAACAGCTTCCAGTCCTTCACGCAAATCGTTCACCACATAATAATTGAGGTAGGGCTCCAATACATTTTCAACAGCAGCTCTGAATTCTTCCTTTACATAAATAATATCTGATAATATCGGTGCTGTATGATTCCATCCTGAATTATTATGCAGAAACTTAACGCTTTCAGGATAACCTTCCATAGTATCAATCAGGCTTTTCAAAAGGTCATGTTCATTCTTTTTAGCATCAAGTTTTCTGCTTTCATCTGCAAGTTGCTGGCGCAAACCTTCCAGTGCCAACTGGCTTTGCAAAATTTGATCCTTAGTGGTGTTATGTTGATTCTCCAGTTGCTCCAGGTCTGTTTTTCTTATCTTAATGTTTTTCCCTTTTCCTGCCAGCGCACTTTCCAAATGCACCAGTTGTTCGTCCCTGCTTTTCTGTTCTTCTTCTATCTGATGAATAGCCCTTTGCAAATTCTGAATAGAAGCATCTGCTATTGCTACTTTTTTTTCTGCATCAAACTGGCTGCGCTGCGCCTGCTGAAAATATAATCTTAAGTTATTTACACTGGTTCTTGCTTCATCAAGGGTATTTCGTTTAGCATCTACCTGGAGGCGAAATTCTTCCAGTTGTGTGTTTAGATTGGCAAAAGTGGTTTCTTCTTCACCTATTTGCTTTGTTGTAAAACCAATGCTTTCCTCTATACCTATGATTTGTCCTTCAGCACGTTTTAAAAAATCCTGCAAGCTGATAGCTTTTTCTTTTAAGTGCTCCAGTCGTTGAGCTGCAAGATTTTTTTCATTTTCCCTGCTGCGTACTTCATGTACCAGTTCATTGAATAATTGTTGCTTTGCGTGCAATTCCTTTTCCTGTTCTATGAAATGCACTCTCTCTACTTCGAGCTGAGCTTCACGTATGGCAATATCTGTTTCTAATAGAATGCGTTTGTCAGTTTCTTTTTCGTGCTGCTCATTCAGTTCTTTAAAGGTGAGGTTAAACCCTTCTAACGAAGCTTTTGCAAGTTCGATGCTTACTTCACGGTATTCTTTCTTTATTTCAAAATATTTCTCAGCTTTCTTTGCCTGGTTTTCTAAAATTTTAAGTTGATTATTGATTTCGAAAAGTAAATCTTCAATCCTGGCAAGGTCTTGTTCTGTAGCATCAAGTTTTAGTTTTGCTTCTTTTTTACGTGTTTTATAAATTGATATTCCGGCAGCCTGCTCCAGCATACGTCGCCGGCTGTTGTCTTTATCTTTGATCAAATCGTCCACCATGCCCAATTCAATAATGGCATAGCTATCGGTGGAAATACCCGTATCCAAAAAAAGATTTTGAATATCCTTCAGCCTGCAGCTTACGTCATTCAGGCGATATTCGCTTTCACCATTCTTATAAAACTTCCGGTTTATTGTAATGGTATTGAACTCAGTGGGAAGAAGGTTTTTGGTATTTTCAAAAGTCAGGCTTACTTCAGCAAGCCCGCTGGCACTGCGGGTTTTAGAACCATTGAACACAAGGCTTTCAAGGTTTTCGGAGCGCAGATGACTTATTTTTTGTTCACCTATCACCCAGCGTATGCTATCTACTATATTACTTTTGCCACAGCCATTAGGGCCGACAATACCGGTAATGTTTTCATCAAAATTTACAATGGTCTTATCAGCAAAGGATTTAAAACCTTTGATCTCCAGGGATTTTAATCGCACTCTTCTGCAGGTTTTACGGACAAAGATAGTTGAATGAAAAAAACAGTGTTGTATTTTACTTTTCATGGCCTCCTGCTTTATTAACCTTTTGTACACAGCACTTTATATTATTAACGTTGTATTCATTTCCAATAATGTAAATAGGGATTGCAAAAAATGATCTTATTAAAGATATTACCAACCGCGAATAGTGATGACAGCTTTGAACCCAGCAGGTTAAATACTAATTTCGCCAGGGTGAGTTGGGAAGATTGGTGTACCAGATGGCGTAAAACGATTGCATGAAAAATATTAAACTGATTGAAGTTCCATCAGAGATTGGCGCTGGAACAAGAGGTGCGAGCCTGGGTGTAGATGCGATAAAGATTGCAGCACTTGATTTTATGAGTTCTTTTTTTATTCATTTTCCCTCAGAAAAAATTCCGGTAGATAACAAGCTTTTATACGAGCCGATACAGTCGCCTTATGCCAAAAGAATTAATGGGATGGTGAGCATGTATGATAAAGTGAGTAAGGCAGTATGGGAAACAATGAAACAACATTTTTTTCCTGTGGTAATCAGTGGTGATCATAGCACAGCTGGTGCAACCATTGCCGGCATTAAAATGGCGAAGCCCAATAGTAAGTTAGGTGTAATATGGATAGATGCTCATGCTGATTTGCATACTCCTTACACTACTCCTTCCGGAAATTTACATGGTATGCCTGTAGCTGCCACTATCAATGAGGATAATTTAGAATCGGCGGTGCATGAACTCGATGCTGAAACCACGAAGCACTGGAACTATTTGAAAAATATAGGAAAAGTTGCTCCCAAGGTATTACCTGAAGATGTTGTATTTATAGCTATCCGTGATTTTGAAAAAGAAGAAAAACACCTGATAGATAAATATGGAATGAAAGTGATAACTGCCAAGGAAGTAAGAAGCAAGGGGCCGGAAAATATAGTACGATCAGTAACACGCTATCTGAGCGATTGTACAGATATATATGTATCGTTTGATGTCGATAGCCTCGATGCTTCGATCAGCAAAGGTACCGGCACCCCTGTAGGCAATGGTTTAAAGGAAAGAGAGGCCGAAGACCTGATTTCAAAATTTATGCAAAACAGGAAAGTTTGTTGTTTTGAAGTAACGGAAGTAAATCCTACACTTGACAGGGAAAACCTGATGGCAGAAATCGCATTTAACATCTTGCAACGAAGTGTGAATGTGCTGATGATGAGCTGAATTCAATTAAAAAAAAATTTTTTTTATAGTTTCCTGCATGGTTAATACTTACGTGAGTTTTTACCATCATTATTAACTGCCTGATAATTTTTCATTAGCCGCCGGATAAAGCTAAATTTATCGTTGTGAATGAATGATTGTTTTTTATTAAAAAAAATGATTGACATGAAAATAATAATGCATGGTGGGGCGAAGTAGAAATTAAATTTTATTTGGGTGGCGATACACAGTATCCTACTATCAATGGTACAGGCACTGAAGATTATTTTTGTGGCTCTTATAATTTTGAAAATAAAAAGACAAAACGCTACGATGAATATTCAACTGCTTACGCCGGATTGCACCAGGTGATCAGGCCGGATGGATTATACAACTCGCAACAAGGTTTTGGAATGTACAGGTGGCATATTCTGGACCCGGTTCGTTTTTACAAAGATTTGAAAATAACCATCCAGGACCTGGGATGGAGGCATGACTGGCGGTACTATCCACAAAAATCTGATATATCTTCCGTCGTTTTTTGGTATCAGCGTGAACCGCATGCATCTTTTCCAACACTACCTTCAAAAGATGATCTTGAAGTACCTAAATGGTAAATTAAATTTATCAGCATTACGGGATTATAAATTTTGATAGGTCAACACTCGCTCAAACTCAGTGGAATGTTTAGCGCCAGGCCCCCTTCAGCGGTCTCTTTATACTTACTGTTCATATCCTTTGCGGTTTCCCACATGGTTTCAACCACAGCGTCCAATGAAACCTTTGCGAAATCCGGGCTGCTTTGCATAGCCAGTTGAGAAGCTGTGATAGCTTTGATAGCACCCATAGTATTTCGTTCTATACAAGGTACCTGCACCAATCCTGCAATGGGATCACAGGTCATGCCCAGGTGGTGCTCCATAGCAATTTCTGCAGCCATCAAAGCCTGCCGTTGTGTACCGCCCAGCGCTTCAGTAAGTGCAGCTGCAGCCATTGATGAAGAAACGCCGATTTCCGCCTGGCAGCCGCCCATTGCTGCTGAAATGGTAGCGCCTTTTTTAAAAATACTGCCGATCTCGGAGGCAGTGAGCAAAAATTGAATCACCTTATCATCTGTTACACCCTGATGAAACACAATATAATAGTTAAGCACTGCAGGAATCACACCTGCAGCCCCATTAGTAGGGGCTGTCACCACACGGCTAAAAGATGCATTTTCTTCATTCACAGCCAGTGCAAAACAACTTACCCAATCGAGAATATATTGAAAGTTTTGCCCACCGGAACGTATTGCTTCAATCCATTCGTCGTAAGAATGGTATGTTTTATCTTTTAACAGCCGTTTGTTTAATTCAGCAGCTCTCCTTTTTACATTCAATCCTCCCGGAAGTGTGCCTGAAGTATGACATCCTCTATAGGTGCATTCTTTCATTATCCGCCATATATTCAATACGCCATCTTTTGTTTCTTTCTCACTACGCCAGGATGTTTCATTTTCCAGCACTACTTCATGTATGGCCAATCCAGTTTTTCTGCACCAGTGCAAAAGATCCTCAGCAGTATTGACCGGGAAAGGCAGGTTTATTGTTTGTTGTGATGCGGTTTCATTCTCTTTCACCACAAAACCTCCTCCGATAGAATAATAAGTTTCAGCAAATGAGTCATCGTTTTGAAGAGTGACCAAAAAGCTGAGTGCATTGGGATGATAAGGCAATGCCTCAGACATTAAAAAATCAAGGTCTTCCCTGGGATCGAAATCCACTTCATGTATACCGCCCAAAATGACCTTTCGCATTGTGGCAATGTCATTCATTTTAGAAGTTATATGATCGACATTGAAGGTGACAGGATCATCGCCGGAAAGTCCTAACTGCACCGCTATATCGGTGCCATGGCCTTTGCCGGTTTTAGCAAGTGAACCATAAAGCAGCACTTTGAGCCCTTTTACCTGCTGAAGAACATTTCTGCTTTTGAGTGATTCCAAAAACCTTAGCGCAGCTCTCCATGGGCCTAATGTATGAGAGCTGGAAGGACCGATGCCAATTTTAAACATGTCAAATACCGAAATCGCCTCGTGTGCCAAATTTTGCTTTTGTTTTAAAATTACTCCTGTTTATGCAATTGCTGCACTTATTGCACAAAGGTTAACTCGATATCAAAAATCAATATCGAGTTTGGTGGAATAGATCCTACTGCCTGGTTGCCATAACCTAAGGCGGGCGGAATGTATAAATGTATTTTTCCACCCTGTTTTATTAATGGTAAAGTGTTTACCCAGCCTTTTATGAGGCTGCCCAATTGTAACGGCCTGGGAAACTCGCCTTGATCAAATATAGTTCCGTTTGTTAACTGTCCTTTATACTTAGCATTAATAGCAGAACAGAAATTGGGAGAGCTGCCACTACCCGCTGATTCTATATTATAAAATACACCACTGCAATGCTTCACTGCAGTGATTCCCTGAGTAGTAAGATAATTCTGAACTTCCTGAATTTCAGAACCCGGGGCAACAGAGGCGCACTGATCGTATTCACATGCATCATCCCCATCATTTTTTAAGCAACCCGTAATGGAAAAGATAACAATAGATAAATAAACTATTCGCATCATTTCAGTTTTGTTTAAGACTGTATTATTCTAAATTAGCTTCTTTTTGCTCTTTATCTTTTTTCAACAACAATTCCTGATATTTTTGCTCTTTTTGCTCCCATTGGTGGCGCATTGAAAAAACCGTCATAAATACAACAATGGCAATGGATGCCAATAATATGATCAGGATCAAAGAGGAATTGCTGAATAATACCTGCGCCGCTTTTTTATGCCATCCCATTACAATATTTGCAAACAAAGCCACTATAATGCATACACCCAGTGGCAGGCCAATCGTAAAATGGCGTAATGATTGTTTTTTCTTTTCACGCTGGCTGGACCAATATTCAATAAATTTATTATCGTCTTCTGAAAGCATATGAATTAAACAAAAATCCCGTATTAACGGGATTTCTGAATGAGGTACCAAACAGATTCGAACTGTTGTAGCAGCTTTTGCAGAGCTGAGCCTAGCCCCTCGGCCATGGTACCATTGATTGATAAATAACGGCTTTTTTGAACCCCTGCGAAAATAGGATATTTTTACCAAGTTAACCCCATTGGCTGCTTTAGAATAACAAGCTTTTATGCAACGAATTGCTGATTCCGAACTGATTATAAATGCCCGGGGAGGTATCTACCATCTGAATTTAAGGCCGGAGGAATTAGCCCCAACAGTCATCACTGTTGGTGACCCTGAAAGGGTGAGAGCGGTCAGTAAGTTTTTTGATAAAATAGAATTAAAACAACAACACCGTGAATTCGTTTCGCATACAGGCCTACTTGCTCATAAAAGAATTACTGTGCTGTCAACAGGCATTGGTCCCGATAATATAGATATATCATTGAATGAATTGGACGCCCTTATAAATATTGATTTCGAAAACCGTACTGTACGGGAGCCCTTAAGGTCGCTTAATATTATTCGCATAGGAACATCAGGCGCCCTGCAATCTAATATACCCGTAGATTCATTTGTAGCATCTTCATACGCTATCGGCCTGGATAATCTTTTAAACTTTTACCGGCCGGAATATAATGATATAGAAAAGCAATTGCTACATTCATTCATAACCCATACTCAATTACACGGTCAGATATCGCATCCTTATATCAGCAGCGGCAGTGCATCGCTTTTAAAACATTTTGTTCATGATTTTCATCATGGTATTACAGTTACCTGTCCGGGTTTTTATGCTCCCCAGGGCCGGGTATTGCGGCTGGGCATCAAAAACCCTGATCTCATTAACAGGCTGACTCATTTTAATTTTGGACAGTATAACATCACAAACTTTGAAATGGAAACTGCAGCTATATATGGTTTGGGAAGGTTGTTGGGTCATCAGTGCATATCACTCAGTGCCATTGTTGCTAATCGCATTGAAAAACAATTTTCCTCAGATAGCAATGCATTAATGGAGAAGCTTATTAAAAAATCTATTGAAATCATCAGTACATTACCATAGAAATGAAAGTACCTTTTTACAAATACCAGGGCACAGGAAATGATTTTGTTCTCATTGACAACCGTGAAAAAAAATATAATGACCTTTCAAAAAAACAAATATCTTTTTTATGCCACAGGCGTTATGGTATTGGCGCCGATGGTTTAATGCTGCTCAACCTCCATCCTTCATACGATTTTGAAATGAAATATTATAACGCCGATGGCGGGGAAAGCAGCATGTGTGGAAACGGAGGACGTTGTTTGACAAAGTTTGCCTATGACCAGGGCATTATTAAAACTACATATACTTTTTTAGCTATTGACGGAGTTCATGAAGCATCTGTTGAAAAGGACGGCTTTATTGCATTAAAGATGAATGATGTGGTATCCATAAAAAAGCACGGAAATACAGCCATACTTGACACGGGCTCACCACATTTCGTACAGCTAACTACAGATGTGATGAAACTTGATGTGTATAAAAAAGGCCGTGAAATAAGATATAATAAAGAGTTCGAAAAAGAAGGCATCAATGTAAATTTTGTTGAGCAACTGAATGACCGTGACAAAATCATTGTACGTACCTATGAGCGGGGTGTTGAAGATGAAACTTTTTCCTGTGGTACCGGGGTCACTGCTGCTGCTTTGGTATGCTATCACAATGATAATGGATTCAATCATGTAGAAGTAAAAACAAAAGGAGGAGCATTGAGCGTTGAGTTTGATAAAATAGGTGAGTCATTTAAAAACATATGGTTGATTGGCCCCGCCGAGCAAGTTTTCGAGGGAGTTATTGAATTAAAAGAGGAACTATAGTCAACAGGTGTAAATAATTATGATTCAATACTTTAAAAATATAAATCACCAGACAATACAAAGCGATAGCCCTGAAGATGGTACTTGGGTAAATGTGTTGCCCCCTTTAAAGCAGGAAGAGTTTAGTCAACTGTCTGCTCAACTCGATATTCCGCTGGATTTTCTATCAGATTCGCTGGACATAGATGAAAGATCACGGTTTGAAGAAGAAGATAATGTGAGATTAATAGTAATTAAAACACCTACAGAAAACAATTCTTTTAATGAAAGCGACGCTTATTACATAACTATTCCCATTTGTATTATCCTAACACACAACCAGATTGTAACCGTCAATTCTTTTGAAAATCCGGCCATAAAAAAATTCCTCAACTCATTTCAAAATCGTCATCCCGATAACCGGAAGATGATGGTACTGAAAGTTTTTGAAAAGGTAGTACAGGATTTTATGGCACATCTCAAAGAGATCAATCAAAGAAGAAATAAACTGGAACAAAAACTATATGCAGCGAGTCGTAATGAACAATTGTTGCAGCTGATGCAAATTCAAAAAAGTCTTGTCTATTTTGTGACGGCGCTCAGATCAAATGAGCTTTTATTCGTGAAAATTGAACGGACCAATTTTCTTGCATTAAATGATGAAGAACGTGAATTTCTCAATGATCTCATAGTTGATAATTCCCAGGCATTGGAAATGGCAAATATTTACACAAATATTTTAAGCAGTACGCTTGACGCTTTTGCCACTATCATAGCCAACAATCAAAACGAAGTGCTGAAACGCCTGGCGGTAATCACAATTGTACTCACATTTCCTGTATTGATTGCAAGTTTGTTTGGCATGAATGTGCCCAGCGGGTTCGAGAACTCCCCATATGCATTTTATATTGTTGCTTTTCTCTCTTTTGCCATTGCATTGATGGTTGGCTGGTTCTTTTTACGTAAAAAAATATTCTGATGCCTGCATTCAATGTTCGTGTGTATGGTATATTGATCAACGATCACTGTGATGTATTGGTAAGTGATGAAATAATACGTGGCGGTTATTATACCAAATTTCCCGGCGGCGGGTTGGAATATGGTGAAGGCACCAGGGATTGTTTAAAGAGAGAATTTGTGGAAGAAATGGATCTGGAGGTAGAAGTAGGCGAACACATTTATACAACCGATTTTTTCCAGGTTTCCGCTTTCAACCCCGATCACCAGATTATTTCTATTTATTATCTGGTTAAACCCCTGCAAACGATAAAAGTTCGTTTGAGTGCAACACCTTTTGAGTTCGATGATGCACAGATGGCGGTTTATAATGAAAAAAACGAAACAGAAAGTTTTCGGTTTATCAAATGGAGGGATTTTAATATTGAGTCTGTAAACCTGCCTATAGAAAAGATTGTAGTATCACTTCTTAAAGAAAAATTTATTCATTTGAATGAGACATAGCAGCAGTTTTCATTTCATCAGCCATTGCTTTTCCTAAATAATTTTCTATCCAGCCATGAATAAGATAGATGAGTGGTGTCAATAATAAAGCAATGATAAACTTGTAAATATAATTGCCCGATGCTGTTACCATTACCTGGTGAAGCGTCCATTGTTTTGAAAGTGTGCCTTCCAGCCTGGGGCCTAAATAAAATGCGATAAACAAAACAACAAAACTATCAATAAGCTGTGAGATTAAAGTAGATCCTGTTGCCCTCAGCCAGATACGTTTATCACCTGTAGCTTTCTTTATCCTGTGAAAAATAAAAACATCCAGTATTTGTCCGATTAAAAATGCTATGAGCGATCCTATTATAATCCATAATCCCTGGCCGAATATGCCTCTGAATGCTGCATTGGCATCGGGAACTTCCTCACCTAATCTGAAATATTCTGAAGGGGACAAGTGAATAGCACCCAATACGATGAGAAAAGCATAAATGATCAGGCCTGCTGCCAAAAAAGACAAAAACCGCACACCTTTGGGTCCATAATATTCATTGATTATATCTGTCATGATAAATACCACCGGCCACAGTAGCACCCCGGCGGTGAGATGAAAACTAAATACGCCACCGAAAAGAGGAATATTTGCCCGTTGCCATCCGAAAGTATCTTCCAGTGAAAAAATTTTAACACCAATGAATTCAGCGATAATAGCATTTGCGATGAAAAAACCGCCAAGTATAAGAAAAAGACGAGTGGGTTTGCTTTTAATAATAGATAAGGTCATTGAGTAAAAGGATAAAGCTTATTTGAATGATAAGGAAAATAAAATTGAACCATAAAATCCAGGGACGTACAATGTTATGTGGTTGTTTGTTCAAAAGTATTAAAGCAAAAACAATCAGGTTTGCTAGTGGATTGATGATAAACAGGCTCAGTATATAACCTATAAGTAACACCGCAAATAAAGACGAATACGTTTTATCAAGGCCGGTAATGGTCATGATAGCTGCAAATACAAAAAACAGGTTAAAAACAAAAGCTAACCGGCAAAGAAAAAGATAGTAGCGCATACTATGTTGATTTATTAAAAAGAAGGCGCCTATAGCTTATTTTACGTCTAACAATTATTGCTCAAAATAGCATTATTTTGCCCACGATCTAAATACCATATATGAAGAAAGGGAACTTCAAAGTACTGCTGCCACATATTATTGCAATTTCTGTTTTTTTAATTGTATCTCTTTTTTACTGTAAACCTGCATTGGAAGGAAAAGTACTGCAACAACATGATATAGTGGGTGCAAAGGGAATGGCACAAAATGCTATTGAGTTTCATGAGCAATATGGTCATATGCCGCTTTGGAATACAAACCTGTTCAGCGGCATGCCCAACTTCCAGGTGCTTATTCAGGGACCATTCATGCTGTTCAATGTAGAGACGATAAGAAACTTTGGGCTGCCAAAACCTTTCAGTTTCTTTTTCGTGGCTTGTGTATGTTTTTATATTCTCTGCATGGCTTTCAGAATAAATTTTATCATAGCCATGCTTGGTGCTTTGGCATTTGCATACACCACTTATAATCCCATCATTATTGGTGTAGGGCATGATACAAAAATGCAGGCCATTGCGTATATGCCCGGTTTGCTTGCTGGCTTAGTCTGGATTTATGAAAAAAAATATTGGGTAGGATTAGCGGTCACAGCACTCTTCGCAACGCTGGAAATCACTGCTAATCATCCCCAGATTAATTTTTATTTTTTAATCATTGCAGCGGCTATGACTATAGCTTATGCGGTGCAGTGGATCAGAAATAAAGAATGGAAACATACAGCGCTTGCTTTATCGCTCGCAATTATTGGTGGCCTCATAGGTATTGGTAATTCTGCTGTTACTTTATTTACCACCTACGATTATTCAAAATATACCATGCGGGGTGGAAAAACCATAGAATCTTCAGACAAAGGAATTATAGAGAAAAAAACCTCTGGCTTGGACTTGGATTATGCCTTTTCATATAGCCTGGGCAAAAGCGAAACTGCTACATTATTAATGCCCAATGCTTTTGGCAGCAGTAGCTCAGAAACATTTGATGAAGAATCAAGCCTTGTAGAAGAGCTGGTAGAACGAGATATTCCTGAAGCCTCTGCAGTACAATTAGCGGGTCAATTACCTAAATACTGGGGTGGCGTATTGCCGGGTACATCAGGTCCTGTTTATGTAGGTGCCATCACCTGCCTTTTATTTGTTCTTGGATTGGTATTACTAAAAACCAGGCACAGGTGGTGGATAGTAGGCGCCGTATTGTTTGGAATCCTTCTCGCCTGGGGACAATATTTTTCCGCGTTTAACACATTTATCTTTGAAAACGTTCCGATATATAATAAGTTCCGGGCACCTTCCATGGCCCTGGTGATTCCCCAGTTTTTGATCCCGCTGATGTCTGTACTTACTTTACAACATATATTTTTCAAAGAAAATATAAATAACGATCAACATTTTTTTAAGTATAGTCTTTATGCTATAGGTGGCCTCATTGCTTTATTATTCCTGGTTTATTTATTCAATGATTATAATGCACCAGTCGATGAGCAGGTATTGGCAGCTTACAACCAACAGCAGGGTAGCGGCGACATCGGGCGCATGATTGTCAATAGCCTGATAGCTGCCCGCAAATCCATGTTCAGTGGTGACCTGATGCGGCTGATAGGTTTTGCCGCTTTATTATTAGGGGGAATCTATTTATGGAAAAGAAATATATTATCTCCATTAGCGGTCATCATCATTCTTTTGCTGGTTAATACCATAGATCTCTTAATCGTCGGTAAAAAATATCTCACAGAAGATAATTATGTCGAAAAAGACCAATACGTACAACAAAATTTTACACCAACGACTGCTGATCAATCTATACTCAATGATAAAGCAGACAAAGTGCCGCACTTCCGGGTATATAATTTATCACCTGATCGCTTTAGCGAATCCCGTACATCTTATTTTCATCGTTCATTAGGTGGTTATCATCCTGCCAAACTGCGCAATTACCAGGACCTCATTGAACATCAGTTCTCAAAAAATACACTCAATACAGCAGTCTTAAACATGCTGGATACAAGATATTTACTGATACCTGATCAGCAGACAGGTGCAACTATAAATATTCAGAAGAATGACAGCGCTTTAGGAGCAGCATGGTTTATAAAAGAGTTGCGTATAGTAAACGGGCCTGCAGAAGAGATCAAAGCCCTGGATAATTTTAACCCTGCAACCACCGCTTTTATTGATAAAGCTTTCTCGGCAGATTTAAAACAATCATTTGCCGATACAGGTGCTGCCATTACTCTCACAAAATATAATAATGACACGGCAGATTATGTAACGACAAATAATAGCGAAGGCTTTGCTGTTTTCAGTGAAATTTATTACCCGGCCGGTTGGAACGCTTATGTAGATGATAAAAAAACAAAACATTATAAGGTCAATTATTTGTTAAGAGGATTACCCGTGCCTGCCGGAAAACATAATATCAGTTTCCGTTTTGAACCTGAGTCATTTTATACCGGGTATACGCTGGCATTATGGTCAGGTATCATACTTTATTTAACACTGTTGCTTGCTATATTTATGAGTTTGCGTGAAAGACGCATGAGAAAAATGTTGAATGATAATAAATCTATCCGTGCCGGGCATAAGCAACAATAGCATGGCAATGGATTTATCAGTGATTATTATAAATTATAAATCAATCCACCACGTAGTCAATTGCATTGAAAGTATTTATTCCCAAACAAATAATTTACGATTTGAAATCATTGTGGTTGACAACGATTCAAATGATGAAGGAAAAACCCTGCTACTTTCAAAATTCCCGGAAGTCATCTGGTTGCAGACAGGTTATAATGCGGGCTTTGCCCGGGCGAATAATAAAGGAATGGAAACCGCCAGGGGTGAGTATTTACTAATCCTCAATGCGGACACGATAATCTTAAATAATGCTTTGGATAAAGCTGTAGCGCTGCACCGTTTGTTCCCTGGTGCTGCTGCCACAGGTGTTCAATTGTTAAATAAAGATGGTAGCCGGCAGATCTCAGGAGCACATTTTGTAAAAGGCGGATTAAATTTTTTGTTGCCTCTGCCCTATTTTGGCCGCATGTTACGTTTTATTGGTTACCTGTTAAAAACACGTGTCCCGAGTGTATCAGAGATCACAGGGATCACAGC
>MWVW01000045.1_pt1 | contig 28982 bp, 26 predicted proteins | sample 1047191 | NCBI WGS metagenome assembly MWVW01 (sample SAMN06349985, study PRJNA376086) | soil metagenome | isolation source: MtG22-5 sample Antarctic (ecotone) | place: Antarctica
AACTCCGAAAAAATGAATCGTTTTGATCATGAAGAAATTTTAGATGTGATGGACCTGTGCCTGAGCTGCAAAGGCTGTAAATCAGAATGTCCATCCAATGTAGATGTGGCAAAACTGAAAGCGGAATTTTTACAGCATTATTATGATGCCAATGGTGTCCCCTTCCGCAGCAGGCTCATTGGTAATTTCAGTAACTCAGCAAAGCTCGGATCAAAATTTCCCGGCCTCTATAATTTTATGATGACTGCTCCCGGCATCAGTGATCTTATAAAAAGGTCTTCAGGATTTGCAATAAAGCGTAGTATGCCTACGATGTATAAGACGACGTTGAGGAAATGGTGGAAAAGACATAAGGCAGAGCTGCAAGCTGCAATCTACAAGCAGCAAGCAAAGAAGGTACACCCGAGGGATGGGGCTAACTACAAACCACAAACCTGCCTACCGGACAGGCAGGCTACTAACTACAAACTATATCTTTTCTGCGATGAGTTTACGAATTTTAATGATACTGAGATAGGAATAAAAGCAATTTTATTATTGGAGAAATTGGGTTACGAAGTAATTATACCGGACCATGAAGAAAGCGGGAGGGCCTGGCTTTCAAAGGGATTATTGCGAAAGGCAAAAAAGATCGCTAACAAAAATATTGGTTTATTAAGTCCGCTTATAAACGCAAATACGCCATTAATTGGTATTGAGCCTTCGGCCATTCTTACATTTCGTGATGAGTATATTGACCTTGCAGATGATGATAAATTTGAAGATGCTCAAAAATTAGCAGCCAATATTTTTATGATAGATGAATTTATTGCCGCGGAAATGGATAAAGGAAATATCACTAAAGAACAATTCAACAAAGAAAAAAGAAATATACAACTGCACGGTCATTGCCAGCAAAAAGCATTGTCATCTGTTCTACATTCCAAAAAAATATTATCGCTGCCTGAAAATTATAGTGTTGATGTGATCCCTTCCGGTTGTTGTGGTATGGCGGGTTCATTTGGTTATGAAAAAGAGCATTATGAATTATCAATGAAGATCGGGGAACTTGTTTTATTTCCCGCTGTCCGCAACCATGCTGATAGTATCATCGCTGCTGCAGGAACCAGTTGTCGTCACCAGGTAAAAGATGGCACCGGTAGAAAGGCTTTGCACCCGGTGGAGGTTTTGTGGGAGGCGCTGGTATAGTAAAGCGAATGAATTACTTTATCACCTTGTAATACCACATCATCAATAATACATAGTTCGACAACCCTTCGCCGGGCTCAGGGTGAAAAACAGTAGTTCAGGAACACACAGCAGTTCATTAACAAATAAAAGTTTGTCAGGCTGAGCCCGGCGAAGACTTGATGAGGAACGAATCTAAGTTGATGTATAGCCCCCAGTTCTATTTTATAAAATTCTCATACATACTGTTCACAGTTTTACTCATCACCAGGTTGAAGCCGTCTTTGTATAAAGGGTTACTGCCATTTGTTATCACTACTATCCCAAATTTTTCTTTTGGGTTAAAGAACATAGCGCTGTAAAGGCCATACGCCGAGCCCGTGTGGCCGGTCATTACTTTACCGGGTATAAGATTTTCGACATTGGTTAACGCCAAACCATAACCTTCCTGTTCGGCAATTTTTGTCTGCATAGTTTTTGAACTTTTTTTCGAGATGATCCTAACGCCATTGTATTTGCCTTTGTTCATATGCATCATCATATATTTTGCAAGGTCTGCAGCAGATATTTTAATACCGCCCGTTGGTGAAAAAATGGGGGTACTATAACCCATTACATAATTCCGGAGCTGTTCCCTTCTTGAAGCGTAAGCCCCGGGTGATGATATAAATTTTTTAGTAGAATCGTATTCATACAGGGTTACAAACAGGCCTGCATCCAAAGAGTCAACATTATACCCGCCATACAATTGCAGCGGATCTAACACGTGCCGTTTTACATAATTATCAAAACGTTCACCCGATATTTTTTCTATAACAGTGCCCACCATATTGTAATTCAGGTTACAGTACCGGTACCCTTTGCCAGGCTCATAGTCGCTGTAGCATTTAGTCCAGTCAGCGCCTTTAGCCGGATTGATAACATCAAGATTAAAATATCCCTGGCTGTCGTTTATACTTGATGTATGAGACATTACCATCCTTAGTGTAATAACCGTTTCAGGATATTTAGGATTTCGTATTGTAAAACCTATCAACTTACTGAAGTCATCATTAAGAGATATTTTTCCTGCTTCAACAAGCTGCATAACAGATGTTGCTGAAAAAGATTTTGATATAGATGCTATCCTGAAAATATCTTTATTGGTAAGGGGTATATTGCCGGCAATATCTTTTAATCCAAAAGAATTATTATAGATAATCTTTTCTTTTTTTACCACAGCTACTGAAAGGCCAATAACATCCAGCTCTTTCATAATGTTCTTTATATCGGCCTCTGCCTTATCAGTCTGACCAAAAGTTTGTCCGTAAAATGGAATAATGAGAATAGCCGATACGAGATATTTTAAAAATAAAGGTTTTGCCATAGTGTATAGTGGGTTGATATGGTTATAGAAAAGGAAAGCAGCTGCTCCACAAAATAAGAAATGTTAGGTATGATACAAGCCAATTCAAGGACATAGGTAATAAAAAAGGCCACCTTAACCAAGCAGCCTTTACTATTCATTAAAAATAATTTATTCTTTTACGTGATTTCCATAAGCATCCAACTCTACAATTTCATAGCCAAGCTTTTGAATACATTAAAAAAGATTAATAAAATTTGCTTTAAATGATTTTATCTTGTAAACCATTTACCAAACTGAAAATATTTTATTATGAAAGAATATTTAGTTGAATTTACCGGCACCTTTTTTTTAGTACTGGGTGCTGCGATGTATGGCGCTGTGGGTGCAACACTTTGCTTAATGGTTATGATATATGCAGGGGCACATATTTCAGGTGCACATTTTAACCCCGCGGTAACCCTGGCAATGATGATACGTGGTAAGGCAACCATAAATTCGGCAATTCCTTATTGGGCATCTCAATTTGCAGGTGGCATTGCAGCGGCAGTTATTGCCTGTTATTTATTTGGCAGAGAAGGAACAGGTGATTGTGTAATTGCAGATGATGGAATTATAAAAGCATTGGCAGCAGAAATAATTGCAACATTCGCATTGGTATATGTTGTTTTAAATGTGGCCACAACCAAAGGCACAAAAGGAAATAGTTTTTATGGAATTGCCATTGCCGGAACTGTACTGGCTATGGCTTTAACCATTGGCAGCTTTTCGGGCGGGGCATTTAATCCTGCAGTAGGTGTTGCCTTAGCGGTTCAAAAAACTTTTTGCTGGCAGCAGATATGGATATATTTTGTTGGCCCCCTGGCCGGTGGTGCACTTGCAGCAATATTATTTAATTACATAAATGAAGATGATAAGCCAACTCCGCCAATTCCGGATGCAGGGAAAGAAAGGTGAAAGGTGAAAAGTCAAACATGAAAACGTGAAACGTTAAACGTCAAACGTAAAACACGATGCTGTAACATTCCTAATTTTTAAAACATGATATTAGTTACAGGAGGCTCGGGGCTGGTAGGTTCAGCATTAATTTCTCAACTTCTTGCACAGGGAAATGTAGTTAGCGCAACTTATAATAATACTCCGCTATCTATCTGTAATCCAAAACTTGTTTCTGTAAAATGTGATATACTGGATACTATAGAATTGGAAGAAGCGATGCAGGGGGTAACCCAATTGTATCATTGTGCTGCAATGGTTTCGTTCCAAAAAAAAGATAAAGAACAATTATTTAAAATAAATATTGAAGGAACCGCAAATGTTGTTAATGCAGCCGTGGATGCCGGGGTAAAAAAAATGGTTCATGTAAGCTCAGTCTCGGCATTGGGAAGAATAAGAGAAGATGAAAAGGTTACTGAAGAAATGGCCTGGACGGAAGAAAGCAGTAACAGCATTTACGGCAAATCAAAATATTTGGGAGAGATGGAAGTATGGCGGGGGATAGGTGAAGGTCTGGAAGCGGTTATTGTAAATCCATCATTAATATTGGGCAGCGGCGACTGGAATAAAGGTTCCTCAGAAATTTTTAAATCGGCTTATTACGAATTTCCCTGGTACAGTGAAGGTGTTACAGGTGTTGTAGATGTAAATGATGTTGTACGGGCAATGATCCTGTTAATGAATAGTGAAATAAAAAATGAGAAATTTATTTTAAACGCTGAAAATTTATCTTACAAGGAAATTTTTACAGGTATGGCAAATTGCTTTGGAAAAAAGCCACCCTACAAAAAAGTTACACCCTTAATAGTAGCTATGGTTTGGAGATGGGAATCAATTAAATCAATGTTTACAGGTAAAGATGCGATGGTAACTAAAGAAACAGCAGTAACAGCACTGGCTACCGTTTACTTTGATAACACTAAATTTTTAAAGGCAATGCCCGGCTTCAATTTTACACCGGTTAATGAAACAATAAAAAATACCTGTGCAACTTTACTGCAAAGAAATCATCTATAAGAACAGAAAACATATCCAATGAAGCAACCACTTATTCTTTTTTTATCTTTATTTTTTTCAACACACATCTTTTCGCAATCTACCTATACCGTTACAGGAAAAGTAATTGATAAGAATACAAAGGCGCCTTTGCAGGGTGCATCTGTATTTGCCCAAAATACCACATTTGGTGTGGCAACAGATGCGGAAGGAAACTTTCAATTAAAACTACCTAGTGGCGGTTACGAGCTTGTTATAACCTACACAGGATATGAAAATGAAAGTATGCGGATCAGCAGTACAATGGCTGACGATAAAAATTTAGTGATTGAAGTAGTACCAAAAGAAAAATTTTTGCAGGAGGTTTCCGTTGTTTCATCTAATGAAGTAAAAGATGGGTGGCAGAAGTATGGTGATTTCTTTACTGAAAATTTTATTGGCAAAAGTGAATTCAGCCGGCAAACATTTATTAAAAACCCCGAGGTATTAAAATTCTACTTCAGTAAAAAAAGAAACCGCTTGAAAGTTTTGGCTAGTGAACCTTTGCTGGTGGAAAATTTTGCATTGGGGTATAATATAAAATTTGCGATAGATTCTTTTACTTATGAATATGATAATAATACAGCACAGTTTATAGGCTATCCTTTATTTGAAGAAATGCCGGGCACTGCGGAAAAAGGAATTACATGGCAACAGAACAGGGATAAAGCCTATAAAGGTTCTTTACTACACTTTATGCGAAGCCTTTACAATAAGAGTTTAGCAGAAGAAGGTATGGAAGTGCAGTTCCTTGTAAAAAATAATGAAGAAGAAAAAACCATCCGGTTAAAGAATGCTTACCTGGCAGTAAACTATTTAAAAGACGACAGTACCAACACTGTTGAGTTCAGGCCCAATCAACCGGATATGATAGTGATTTATACAAAAGCCAAACCTGAACAGGCATACCTGGATTTTGATCCGAAAGCAAAAAAAGATTTCCAGGTTTCAACAGTAAGTGTTGCTAAAGGAGAAACGATAGTAATTGAAGAGAACGGGTATTTTTTTGAACAAACTGATATTACTACAAATGGCTATTGGGGTTTTGTAAAGGTAGCAGACATGTTGCCCTATGATTACAGGCAACAATAATTATTTATCTTCTTTGCCCAGGTCCTTCACCTTCTCCCAGATCTCGGGTAAACGTTTCAACAATACAAGTTCTTTTCGTTTGTTATAAAATTCTTCAATAGGTGTACCCCAATACGTTTTATTGCCATCAATACTTTTTGTAATACCTGCCTGCCCCATTACCACAGCATTCTCTCCAATGGTAATCGTTTTATTAACACCCACCTGTCCCCATAACGTAACCCCATCAGCCAATTTAGTGGCGCCTGCAATACCAACCTGCGCAGCTATGATACAATTTCTTCCCACAATAACTTCATGGCCAAGATGAACAAGATTATCCAGCTTTGATCCCTGCCCTATTTTTGTATCACTACTTACACCACGGTCAATTGTACAATTGGCGCCAATTTCCACATCATCTTCAATTACAACCCTGCCACAGCTCTGCATTTTTTTAAACCAGGTATCCCTGTTCTTTTTAGTATTAAAATAAAATGCATCACTGCCTATTACTGCACCGGCGTGAATAACCACATTGTTGCCTATGAGGCAATTATCATATAAGCAAACATTGGGATGAATAATACAATTATTGCCTATAGATACATTATTACCTACAAAAACATTTGGCATTACCACCGTACCATGTCCAATAACAGCGGTATCACTTACCATTTTTACCGGCGGAACAAATGGATTAAAATGAGCTACAATTTTTGAATAGGCTTCAAACGGTTCTTCTACAACCAGCAACGTTTTTCCTGCAGGCGCTTCTGCTTTTGTATTTATAATAATAAAGCCTGCTGCACTGTTTAAACAAGTACTGTAATACTTTGGATGATCAACAAAAACAATGTCACCCTCTTCAACAGAATGTATTTCATTAATGCCTGTTACCTGTGAATTTTCATTACCGATCAGTTCAGCATTAATTAATGAAGCGATCCATTTTACTGAAACAGGTGCAGGAAGTTTCATGTTGTATTTTTTACTCTGCCAAAGGTACTGGTTTGAAAAACTAAGTATGTTATCAATCTTTCTGAAAAAAGAAGAAAAATTTATTGGCCGGAGATTGTTGAAAAAAATCACTTTCCTTAAAGAACCTGATGCAGCATGATACATAACCATTAAATAATTTTCTATGATACCCAACCCGATGTTTTCTCTATAACACCCTGTTTATGCATGTTTCAGAGGCAACTAAAACAGGTGCGATCTCTAACAATAATATTTTATAAAAAGCAACTACTTAAAAATGAAAAATTGCAGCAGTAAATACTCATCCTTATCCACAACAAAAAATAAAATGTTGATAAAAAAAGTTGCAAAAAATTTTCGTGATAGAAAAAATTATTTTTAATATTGTGTAAGGAAATTTTTTCCTGGTACTTACTAACCCATCCATATATCAAAGCCCGTCACATAAAAAGGTCGGGCTTTATTATTTTTGCGATTTCCTTTTCATTTTTTTTATGCAGTACCTCTCATTAGTTAAGCAGTTACAATTAAAACAATGAATGAAAATTTTATCTCAACAGGAATTGTATAACTTGCCCGAATAAAATAATTTACATGTTGAAATCAATGACGGGCTTCGGAAGATCGGAGCAAACGATTAATGATAAAACTTATCTGGTTGAAATAAAATCCCTGAACGGAAAGAATTTCGAAATATATTTAAAAATACCGCCCTTATTAAAAACCTATGAGTTTGATGTGAGAAACATGCTGCAGGAAAGCCTTTTGAGGGGAAATGTAGATTGCCTTATCACAATAAAACAAAACAGTTCTGCAAAACCGGTAGTAATAAATACTGATCTTATAAAATCTTACTACAAACAAATAGAAACCCTGGCAGGGGAATTAAATATTGATACCAATTCTGTATTAAGCGCTTTACTTAGATTGCCGGAAGTGGTTACACCTGCAAATGAAATATTAGCAGAAGATGACTGGAAGGAATTAAAAAAAATTATTGAACAGGCATTAAAAGAGTTGAATCACCACCGGATGGATGAGGGCAAATCAATAGAGAAAGAATTATTACTTAGAATAAAAAATATTAGCGCCCAGGAAGAAGAGATATTAAAATTAGAGCCTTTGCGTAAAGAGAGGATGAAAGAAGAATTAGTAAGGCTACTGGAGGAAAATGTAGGAAAAGAAAATTATGATGCCAACCGGCTGGAACAGGAACTTATTTATTATGTTGAAAAAATTGACCTGAGAGAAGAACAGGTACGCCTTGCCAACCATTGCGAATATTTTAAAACCATTTTAAAAGATAATGAAGAATCCAAGGGTAAAAAGCTGGCCTTTGTATTACAGGAAATTGGCCGGGAAATAAATACAACCGGTTCCAAAGCTTATGATGCTGACATTCAAAAATGTGTAGTGCTGATGAAAGATGAGCTGGAAAAAATTAAAGAACAGGTTCTTAATGTTTTGTAACACGGAATAATAAACCATATATTTTTGTCTCAAATAACCCTATTGAAAAGTTTTCTCCTGATCATATCATCTGTTTATTTTACCTCCTGTGCCAAAATAGGGGTATTTGAAAAAACCGTACCGATACCGTCACAATCCTGGTTTTATAATAACAGGCCATCCTTTACTTTTACTATCACCGATACAAGCACTTCATATAATATATATATAGTGCTGCGGCATACAGATGCCTATATTTATAATAATATATGGCTTGCGTTGGGTTCGCAGGCGCCTGGAGATACTATGCGTTTTCAAAATATAAATCTTGAATTAGGTAATGATGCAATGGGCTGGGAAGGAACAGGAATGGATGATATTTTTGAAATAAGAAAAAACATTACTAACGGCCCCATACCCTTTAAAAAAACCGGGGATTATACATTTACTATTGCCCAGATCATGAGGGAAAATCCTTTAAAACATATTTTAAATGTTGGTATCAGAGTGGAGAAAGTAGAGCTATAAATTTTTTTAGCCGGCATTGTACTACTATTAAACATCGTGGAGTTTACCCTGAGTTAGTCGAAGGGTCACTCACTTGTACGGCATATCTTTACGAAACATGACACCATCTTTTAAAATAAAAAAGCTACGTAACATTTACATATTGTATTGGTTTGTACTTACCTATATTATTGTTTTTTTTACTTACTGGTTCATTTTACTAAATCAGCTTAATAAAAAAATGACTGATTATAAAATTCAGGAACTGCAACCTGGTGGATATAGTTATACCCAGCAATTAAAAAAGATTGAAATTGAAAAAGAACGCAAAACCGTTCAATATATCAGTGAAGGCGCAGTATTTTTTTTATTAATTGTGCTGGGGGCCGTTTGGGTTTTCAGATCAGTTCGCCGGCAGTTTCAACAATCTCAGCAGCAACAAAATTTTATGATGGCAATTACGCATGAGCTTAAAACACCCATCGCCGTTGCTAGGCTTAATCTTGAAACGCTGCTGAAACATAAGCTGCCTGAAGAACAACAACAAAAACTTATTTCAAATACGCTTGAAGAAGCAGGCAGGTTAAATACGCTTTGTAATAACTTATTACTGGCCAGCACTATTGAAACAGGTAATTATCAATTAACAACTGAAAAGATTGACCTTTCTGAAGTGGTAACAGAAAGTGTAAATGATTTTAGTATGCGATTTCCAAAACGAAAAATTAATATTACCCTATTACCAGGTATTTTTTTTACAGGAGACAGGTTAATGTTGCAAATGGCCATAAATAATCTGTTAGATAATGCAATAAAATATTCTGGCAAAGAAGAAAATATATACATTCATTTAACAAAAGAAGATGAACAAATTAAGCTCTTAATAAAAGATGAAGGCAAGGGTATTCCGGATGAGGAAAAGAATAAGATATTTGATAAATTCTACCGCGTAGGGAACCTGCATACCCGCGAAGCAAAGGGAACAGGGCTTGGCTTATATCTTACAAAAAAAATAATTGAGCAGCATAACGGTCACATCAGTGTAACAAATAATATTCCCGGAGGAAGTATTTTTGAAATTAATTTATAAGATGTCTGAAAAAAAGCTTTCCATATTATTAGTAGAAGATGAAGGAAATTTGCACGAAGCGCTAAAACTAAATTTAGAAATGGAAGGGTATGAAGTTAGTTCAGCATTTGATGGGCCACAGGCATTAAAATCAGTACAGAATGAATATTTTGATTTGATAATTCTGGATGTAATGCTTCCTGAACTGGATGGCATCAGTGTTAGCGAAAATATTCGCATTCAGGGAAATGAAGTGCCCATTTTAATCTTAAGCGCAAAAAACAGCAGTGCAGATCGTGTATTAGGTTTAAAAAAAGGGGCTGATGATTATTTAACCAAGCCGTTTAATCTTGAAGAGTTATTGCTCCGTGTAAATAAATTAATTCATAAGAATAAAAGGATGCTGTCGAAGGCGCCTGTTGCCGATGAGTATTCTTTTGGTAAGAACAGTATCAATTTTAAAGCGCTTGAAGGAACTAATAAGCAGGGAAAAAAAATATTGCTGACAAAAAAAGAGGCAATGCTTCTTAAACTACTTATCGAAAATAAGAATGAAGTGGTGCCAAGAGAAAAGATACTGCAGGCAGTTTGGGGTTATAATGTTTATCCAACAACAAGAACAATTGATAACTTTATTTTAAACTTCAGAAAATATTTTGAAGATGATAACCGAAATCCCAAATATTTTCATTCTGTACGGAGCATAGGATATAAATTCACGGATAACTAACTAATCTGCTTGTCAATAAGTGAAACTGCCTCTCTTGCCTTTTCATATACTTCCTGCATTTTAGTTTCAGAATACGCAGGAGCATACAAGTTAAGTTCAATATCTTCCAGCACTGAGTTTACTAATAAAGTTGTACCCACGCCTACATTATATTTATCCATTCTTTCATTGATCTTTTTCTTTGTTAGTTCTTCAACCGGTACATTTAGCTTTTCAGATAAATAATTATGGAAAGAAATATCGAGTACTTTATAAAATTGAGCTATATCACCTTCAGAAAATTTTTGTTCTGCCTCCGCTAAAGGATTAGCCGGAATAATAAATGCTTCCTCTTCAACCGGATCAGACTGATAATTACCGAATGACTTTGGAGCTTTTACCCCAATATCTTTTCTTATATGTTCGCCTGAAATAACAGCTTGTTTTTTACTATTTTTATTTTTTACAAACAGAATAGTTAATACACAAAAAAGGATCAACGTTCCTATAAAGTAAATTAAATTACGGTCAATAGAATTATACCAGTTATTTGTTTGCTGATCATTGCTTTCGCTTTTGAATGTTTTATGGGGATTTCCTGTTCCCTTTTTAACATGGACAGAAAAAGGCCGGGTACTTATAGTTTTATAAGATTGTGTGCTAATATCAAAATAAGCGAATTGAATTGGAGGAATAGTATAGTTACCGGGCCTGGTAACTGTAAAAGGATAAATAAAAATTTTATCCCCTTTAAGCGGTACGCTAAACTTATCTATATTCTCTGAAGATTTGGATTCAAATCTTTCTACATTATCCGGCCACACTACATTAGGAGCATTTACCAGCTGTATATTTCCTTCACCGGAAAGAATAACCTTTAATGCGCCTGCATCATCCGTTGTGATATTTTGTTTTTCCAGAGTGGCAGCAATTTTATATTTGCCAACGGCACCTTTAAAATGAGGAGGTTTATTTGCTTCGGGCAATGGTTTTACATTAATATTTACTGTGTCGCCTGTGATTGTAATAATTTGTTGATCAGTTGCCTCACCAGGCGAATTTTCATTCGCAAAATCCCTTAGCATATCATAAAAAAAATCCCCACTTCTTCTGCTTGCATATTCAGCTTTTAAAAATGTTATTTTATTCTTAACCTCTACAGGCTCTAAACCTAAGTTACCTGACTGTAAAGGATATAATTGCACTTTTCTCAGTATATAAACATTATAGTCTCTTCCTTTATATTTTTCGGTACTAAGAGCATAATTATCGGGCATTTCAAGTTCGCTTACCGAAAAGCCATTAAAAGAAGGAGCCTTTAAAACATTGGACTCCGATTTTAACCTTGTAAATAATTTATAAGTAGCAATAATGGGTTCTCCAACAAAACAACTTTTTTTGCTTACATCAATACTTAGAAAAAGATTTCTTTTGATCTTTTCCGGCACGTTCTCTCCCTTCCGCAAAATGTAATCATCAAACTGCTGGCTTACAGGCTCTGCAGCACGGTCAAGAGTAATATTTCCAAAGGGAGATAATGGGCTGCTGTTGGGGCTGCGTGAAGATTTATAAGTGGTTACCTGTATGCGTAAAGAATTTGACCGATACTCTTTTCCATCAGCTTTGGCTGTTGCAGAACCGATTATAAAAACGCCTGTAGCTGTTGGCTGCAGCACAAAGCCAATCGAAATAGTATGTTTAATATTTCCATTGATATTACTCATACTGCTTTGCTGGTTGGGCCCACTTATGATAGTAAAATTTTTGAATGACGGAGGAATGATGGTTTCTACATTGGATGCATTTTCTATGGTAAACTGCACCTGCAGGTATTGGCCTTTACCTATAGTATTGCTGTTACTTGAGGCAAAAAATTTAACCTGTCCAAATAAAGAGGAGCATAAAAAGGTAAAAAAAACTGAAAGAAAATATTTAGTAAACCCTTTATAAATAAACCCATGTAAATCTTTAGTCATCAAAACATCTTTAAAATGCAAAATTAACCTATAATAAAAAGTTGAAAAGTAACAGGGATGTTAAAAAACAAAGTCATATATCCCCGGCCAGCGGACGTATTACAATATCTTCAATACAGGCTTGTGGCGATAACATGGAGCTGTCGAAAATAACCTTCGCAATATCTGCGGCCTCCATTATTCTTGATTCAGCAACTCCGCTTTCATGCCATGATGAAGTATATACTGCCCCTGGGTAAACTGCAGTTACCTTTATATTGTATGGCTTTAATTCTTCCCGTAAATTTTTACTGAGGCCCATTAAAGCAAATTTGCTAATACTGTAAGAGCCTCCATTGTCATATGCTTTTAATGCTGCAATGGAACAAATATTAAATATATGTCCCTGCTTTTTATCCATCATAGCCGGTAAAAGTGTTCTTGTTACATGATAAGCAGCATATAAATTAATGTTTATCATTTTTTCAAGCAATCCATCTTCTTCATTATAAATGCTACCAGGGATAAACTGGCCTGCATTGTTTATTAATATATCAACATTCCCTGCTTGCTGCAAAACCCATCTCCCAAATTCCTGAGCGGAGTTTTTTTCACTAAGATCAGCAATAAAATAAAGTACTTTACAATTATATTTTGCTTCCAGCTCTGCTGCTGTTTCAGAAAGTTCTTTTTCGTTCCGGGCACAGATAAATAAATTATTTCCTTCAGCAAATTTCTCGGCAGTTGCCTTTCCCATTCCTTTTCCCGCCCCGGTAATTACCACGTTCAAGCCACTTTGCCCTGGAATATTTTCAGCTTTCATACTATACATGATTTGTAATGTAAATTGCAAACTTATTATGAATAGTAGTAAGTACAGGCATTTATTTTTCGATCTTGATCATACGCTTTGGGATTTTGATACCAATGCCAAAGAAGCATTAAGTGAATTGTATCAGCATTTTAATTTGCAGGAACTCGTCATCTCTCCCTTTGATGAATTTTATACCACTTATCTCCATCACAATGCTATTATCTGGGACAGGTATCACAAAGGATTTATAACTGCTGAGGAATTAAAGTGGAAACGTATGCAGCGCACTTTACTTGATTTTAAAATAGGCGATGAAGTGTTAGCAAAAGATATGAGCGTTAAATTTTTAGAAATACTTCCGTCTCAAAAAAAATTATTTGATTACACTACTGAAATTCTCGATTACCTGGTAAATAAAAAATACATTCTTCATCTTTTAACCAATGGATTTGAGAAAACGCAATGGAGTAAAATAACCAACAGTAATATTGCAAAATACTTTACTAATGTTATAACTTCTGAAATATCGAGCTGTATCAAGCCATCAAAAGAAATGTTTGAATATGCTATTACTAAAGCCGGGGCACAGCTAAATGAAAGTATTATGATTGGCGATAATCTTGATGCAGATATACAGGGAGCTATAAATGTTGGAATGGACAGCATTTTCGTAAATCATATAAATGCCGCCACTATATTAGCTCCAACATATACAATATATCACTTAAAAGAGCTGGAAGATATTTTATAAAAAAGTCTCTCCTTCTATAATGGAGTGGGATAACTAGATCTTTGCAGTTTTATTTTTTTGATCCGCGTCCTTATTATTGCTTCCTTTTTTACAACACTTTTTTGCCTTATTGCATTTTTTCTCGTCCTGTGCAAATGATACACTGCTGAATAAAAAAGCGGCAATGGCTAACATGAATAGTCTTTTCATAATTTTTTTTTAATCCTTACAAATATAGGAGGCCATTATTAATTATTACAACAAGTACTTGTTAAATATTTAGTAACAAACTTAAATTGTTGCTAATACAGTTACTCCACCTTTCACTAGTTGATTGAGCTTAACATCTACCGTTGCATTAAGTGGCAAAAGCACATCTACTCTGCTGCCGAATTTAATAAACCCCATTTCTGCACCCTGGGTAACCTTCTGGCCTACCTTTAAATAATTAACAATCCGCTTAGCCACAGCGCCTGCAATTTGTTTAACCAATATGATTGCCGACTCGTTCTTAATAACTATGGAATGTCTTTCATTTTCAGTAGAAGACTTAGGGTTCCATGCCACTAAATATTTTCCTTTGTGATATTGGCTATACTTCACCTCCCCGCTCATTGGTATGCGGTTAATGTGAACATTAGCAGGGCTCATAAAAATAGAAACCTGCAAACGCTTATCATTAAAATACTCAGTATCTAAAACTTCTTCTATCACCACTACCTTCCCATCTGCAGGGCAAATTACCTGCAAATGATTTATCGTAAACTCTCTTGCAGGAGAACGAAAAAATGAAATAATAAATAAAAAAATAATAATGCTGGCAATTAATATCAGCCAGCTTACAACAGGCATTACTTCGTTTAAATAATAAAAGAAACTTGTATTAATAAGTCCTAATAAAATGGTAACAACAATTATAGTTCTATAGCCTTCTTTATGGATCTTCATTTAAAAAAACTTGTACGGCAAATATAAATCAGTGAGGGGAGAGAAAATTTATTATTGCTGCATAAAAAAATAAACATATAACCATACAAAAGGAGTGGCAATTAAGAGGGAGTCGAACCTGTCTAAAAAACCACCATGGCCGGGCATTATGGTGCCACTGTCTTTTACATGCGCCATTCGCTTAAGTTTACTTTCCAAAAGATCTCCGAGTGTTCCAAAAGCAGCACATATAGCAGGTATAATAATTCTGTCAGCAGTTGAATATGATTTATTCCATAAGCCAAAAGCTGCCATTATAACTATGCAAAGAATAGCTCCTCCTAAAGTTCCTTCCCATGTTTTTTTGGGTGAAATTATTGACAATTGTGTTTTCCCTATAAATGAGCCAACAATGTAAGCCATAGTATCATTGATCCATATAGAAAAAATAATTGTACATGGTATTACGGGAAAAAAATTATGAAGTGAAATGTGGTAGCTGGACGAAATATAAGATAAATGGATCATCATTAAAACGGGCATAGTAATATATATAAAAGCGAATGGCAGGTAATATGCAAATTTTTCAGGGTTTGTTTTTTTTATCAATTTTACAAACTCATACCAGCAACCAAAATGTATTATTGTAAAAAGAATAATAAAACTCCACTGACTCCATAGTAAACCAATCAGCATTATTACAACAAAAACAATTGAAGTTAATGCCCGGATTTTAAAAGCCTGCTGGTTAAATACCATTAATGCTATGAATTTTTTGCTGTCCAGTTATTAAATTCATCCTCAGGAGTTACTTCTTCAATATACTTCGACTGTATATTGGTTGAAGTTTGTTTATATAGTTTAAAAAGATAAAGCAGTAAAAGCAACGCTATTGCTCCCGTCCATATAGGAAAGCTTTCTTCAATGTTTTTATTCTTTATTCCTTTCATTGTCATTATATACAGAATAGTAACCTGCACTCCATTAAAAAGAAAATGAAAAATAATGCTCAGCCATAAGCTGCCGCTGTAATAAAAAATAAATCCCAATATAATTCCCAGTGCAAACCTTACAAGGAAACCATAAAATGATAAATGTATAATGCTGAAAATAATACTGGTTAAAATTATTGCAGCCCATGGACCTTTAAACCATCTTGTAAATAAATTCTGCATGCCACCGCGAAAAAAAGTCTCTTCAAAAATGGCTGGTAAAAGGGCAATAACAATCAATGAAATAATAAATCTTGAAAATGAATTGATATTAATTAAAGCTGCTTCCTGCGCTTCCCTGGCAAGTTCCATAGCTTTAAATTTTGCAGCCCAGTATTCTGATATGGGAATAATCTTATTCAGTTCAGCAAATGAGGCTGACAATGGAAATGTGAGAAGTAAAATCCCGATAAGTAACAAAACCTGCTTACTATTAAATGGAAAATTAAAACCCAGGTAAGTAAATGGTTTTCGGTAACAAATAGCAGCAAAAAAATGAGCTGGTACAAAAAACATTAAAAAGGTTGATACTGCCTGTAAAACCATATTCACCTTATAATATTTAGGCTGCAGTATATCTTCGGGCTTTAAAGGAAATGCTTCCCCTGTCATCATTGTCCATATTGCAAACGCTGCCAACGATCCAATAATAAGGCCGGCACCGGTAACCCCTAGTAAAATGGCCAGTTGCGAAGGATATCTTACATTCTTAGAGTTATGTTCAAACATCATAGCATTAAATTATAAGTGCGTAAATTTACAGCCAAAATTCTATAAAGGTCATTAAGCCAATTGTCATTTAAATAATGCAAATCCAATGACCTAATGACAAATGACTAAAATAGGCAACATACAACTTCCAGACTTTCCATTATTGCTTGCGCCAATGGAAGATGTGAGCGATCCGCCATTCAGGGCTGTTTGTAAAGACAATGGTGCTGACCTGATGTACACCGAATTTATCAGCAGCGAGGGTTTAATACGGGATGCAATTAAAAGCCGCAAAAAGCTTGATATTTTTGATTATGAAAAACCTGTGGGCATACAAATATTTGGAGGTGATGAAGACAGCCTTGCAATGGCAGCAAAAATTGTAGATGCCACCAATCCTGATCTGCTGGATATTAATTTTGGATGCCCGGTAAAAAAAGTGGCCTGCAAAGGAGCAGGAGCTGGGGTTTTAAAAGATATTCCATTAATGATCCGCCTTACTGATGCAGTTATTAAAAGCACTCATCTTCCTGTAACTGTTAAAACGAGATTGGGATGGGATGACAATACAAAAAATATCGAAGAAGTTGCAGAGCGTTTACAGGATATCGGGATAAAAGCGCTTGCTATCCATGGCAGAACAAGAACACAGATGTATAAAGGAGAGGCTGACTGGACACTAATAGCAAGGGTAAAAGAAAATCCAAGGATCAACATTCCCATTTTTGGAAACGGGGATATTGATTCGCCTCAAAAAGCGTTGAAGTATAAAAACAAATACGGTGTAGATGGAATTATGATAGGACGTGCCGCCATTGGATATCCCTGGATATTTAATGAGATAAAACATTATGTGGCAACCGGAGAATTATTAGCACCCCAAACCATTGAAGAAAGAGTTGAGGTTTGTAAAAAACATTTAAGAAGATCTGTTCAGTGGAAGGGGCCTGTAGTAGGTATTAATGAAATGCGCAGGCATTATGCCAATTATCTTAAGGGTATGCCCAACATAAAAGAGTTCAGGAGCAAACTGGTAACTTTAAAAGGGATGGAAGAGATAGAAGCAGTGCTCGGTGAAATTATAACCCAATATGCCGGTTTCGATTTTGAAAGAGAGCCTATCGTTTTACACAACTATCATGAGCACTGTCCTGTGTAACTTTTTTACAAACATTTTACTAATTACATGAATTAAGATTTTTTTATTTTAGAAATTCGTGTAATTCGATTTAATTCGTGTTTATAATTTCCTACCAGTTACTTAACCTGATACCAATATTATAAGGCGTTATATTTAACCCATTCTCAAAAATTGATTCAGGAACATAAGAACCATATAAACGTAATGGGCCGAGTCCAAGTTCGCCGATGTAAGAAAGCTTCCATTTCTCAAGATCGTAATCGCCTTTGCGTTTTAGTTTTCCCCGTTCACCACTTATTTGTTTGTTACGGCTGTTATATAAATAACCCATGCTCATGCCTGCACTAAAACTTAATCCTTTATCAGAATAGTTTGGATTGGTTCTGAAGTTTAACATAAATGGCACTGTTACGTAATCTGCAGAAAGCTTGTTTTTGGAGAAAGAAATTGAATCTCTGAAAACAAAAGCATGACCTATATTTTGAGATGAATTGTAGGGATTATTAGTACCCCCTTCTTTAAAACTTATGTTAGATTTAAAACGATAATTATTTAACTCCACACCAATTCCATATTTCAGGTTTACATAATGCTTAATAAGATTGAGCCTTTGCATAAACACCCAGATATTCACATTTGTTGATTTACCTGTTTTTAGTTTGAAATCAGTAGGTTCAATTGCCGGGCTACCGGGTCTGTTAATAAGATAGTTTTGCGAGGTTGCAGATGCATAATCGGTTTCATCAATCCAGTTAGCAAACCCTAAGTCAATAATAAAATTTGCCGTGCTTATATTGGAATGTTTTTGTTTTCTGTTGCCTGTTACAACAATTGTTTTTCCACGTTTTTGATCAGGGGAATCTTTTTTTATAATTATCATACCCCCAATACGGATGGTATCAGTCTGTGAGGTTCTTGAAGTGTCTTTTCTTGTTGAGTCGGTTTGCGCAAACACAGGGGCAGATATTAAACATGCTGCAATTATTACATAGATCCGTTTCATACTTTATTTACTTATTTTTTAAGATTTTAATTTTGTTCGTCTTTTGCTATTTCTACTTTACCGATCTTTAAACTGCTATTCTTAAAAGGTATTTTACTCGAAACAACCCGTTTAATTTTTTTTAAAAAATTTCCCACTTTACTTTTTTTGAATTCTTCTGTGGTGATATTATAAAAAACATAGTTCTCGCTTTTTACCCCTGCTTCTTCTATATAAGATGCAATTTGTGCATACTGATTTTGAGGTACGGGGGGCGTTATGATTTTATCAGTTTCAGCCGGATTAACAGGTGTTGTAATACCATTAGTGATTTTACTTACTTCAGCCTGGTTTGGTGCATCAACCTTTGTAATTTCTTCGTTTTTTGCCCTGGGAATTTCATTCACTTCATGCCCATTTATTGATTGAATATTTTTAAGTGCTACGTATTTCTGTTGTTTAGTCACAGGATTATCTGATTTTCCTTTCTCCGGGGTATGTAAAGATTGTTTTTGACTCTCATCAGTTTTTACAACGTTTTGGTCATCCCTTTTTTGTTCTGTTGGCCTAACAGAAATATTGTTTGGTGTATTATTTTTATTGACAACACCAATTGTGTCGGCTTTATCTTTTTGCAAATAATTTATTCCTGTCCATAATCCTATACCTAATAAAACAGCTGCTGCCAGGGCCTTCCGGAAAGGTATTGTCCTGATGTCATCTTCTTTTTTATACAATAATTTTTTATCAGGAAAAACATTTGAAGTATCAGGCTCAAATTTTAGCTGCTGCAATAAAGTAAATTCATGTTGCAAAGAAGTATTTGACAGCACAAAGTTTTCTATTTCTTTTCTTTCAGATAAGCTTAGCTCATTATCAGTATATAGCAAAAACTTTTCTTTATAGTTAGTATCGTATATAAATTGCTCTTTTTTAAACAAAGAGCTTTTGTCTGCAAGTTCAATTGTATTATCTGATTTTAACACTGACTGCTTAAGCATTACAAATTCTTCTTCAAGGTCAGGATTTTGCCGAACGAACATTTCCACAATATTTTTTTCATCTGCAGATAATTCCTTATCAGCATACAGTAAAAAATATTCTTCGTAATTATTTCTATTAATGTTCATTTGTTTACTTTATATCACGTTCTCTCTTCTCACTAAATATGTTTTTTATTGCAGTCGTGCCCTGTGCAGGTAAACCTTTACCTGGCTTTCTCTTAATCCTGTTATTATGCCGATCTCCTGGTAACTATAACCCTCATAATCTTTTAATAATACAAGGCTTTTCTGTGTTTCACTAAGTTTATGCAGGGCTTCATCCAGTATTTTTTTTACAGTATGTTCCTGCTTATTAATTAATCCTGCTTCCTCTTTAAAATCATCCTGCAACGTAATTCTTTTTTGCTTTCTTATATGGTCTATCATCTGGTTATAAGCAACAGTAAACAAGTATGATTTACTTCTTTCATTATCAACCTGGTTTCTGTTTATCCAAAGTTTTTCAAAAGCCGTCTGCACTACATCCTGCGCATCTTCCTTATGCCCTAGATTTTTCAGGATAAAGCGATAAACATTATCAGCATACTGGCTAACACATTGGTTATACTCTTTCTCGGTCATTTAGCTGGCAATTTACAATTACTCTGATAAGCATGTATTTTACAGTTAAACGGACAGTTAAAGCGAAAAGTTACATTCTCCTCCTAAATCTTTGTCTGCCGACATGCAGGCTTCCTAAAAGGAGGACTTTGTTAGCTAATAATTTTTTGAAGTTAAATTATTCATCAACCATAACATACGTTTCACTTTCCGTTTAAGTCCTTCATAAGTCTCCCTTTGGGGAGATTTAGAGGGCAAGGGGTGTGTTTTCTCAATTTCATGTAGGTTTGCGGTTATTAATTATGTAATATGAATACAAATTTTGTTGATCGGATTGGCTCAGAATTAGAGGAAATAAAGGTTGCCGGGCTGTATAAAAATGAAAGAATAATCACCAGCGAACAGGGAGCAAGAATTACAGTTAACGGAAAAACTGTTTTAAATTTTTGTGCCAATAATTATCTTGGCTTGTCATCACATCCCAAAGTAATTAAAGCGGCTAAAAAATATATTGACAAAAGAGGATATGGACTTAGCAGCGTACGCTTTATTTGCGGTACCCAGGATATTCATAAAGAGCTTGAAAATAAAATATCTGAATTTTTAGGAACTGAGGATACCATTTTATATGTAGCAGCATTTGATGCCAATGGAGGGGTTTTTGAACCTTTATTTGGTGAACAGGATGCAATTATTTCTGATGCCTTAAACCATGCAAGTATTATTGATGGAGTAAGATTATGCAAAGCACAGCGCTTACGATACGATCATAATAACATGGTAGACCTTGAAAATAAATTAATAGAATCAGCAGGATCAAGAAGCCGTATAATTGTTACTGACGGATCATTCAGCATGGATGGAACTATAGCAGAGCTTGATATTATCTGTAACCTTGCTGACAGATATGATGCTATCGTAATGATTGATGAAAGCCATTCAAGTGGTTTTCTTGGAAAAAACGGAAGGGGCACACATGAGTATAGAAATGTGATGGGAAGAATTGATATCATAACAGGTACGCTGGGTAAAGCATTAGGGGGCGCCAGCGGGGGATTTACCAGTGGTAAAAAAGAAATTATTGAAATGCTTCGGCAAAGAAGCCGGCCTTATTTATTCAGCAATAGTGTTGCACCAAGTATTGTTGGCGCATCTATCGCTGTATTTAACATGCTAAGTAAAACTACCCGGCTGCGTGATAAGCTGGAGAAAAATACAAAATATTTCAGAGCGAAAATGACCGCCGCCGGTTTTGATATCAAGCCCGGCGACCATCCAATTGTTCCCATAATGTTATATGATGCAGTATTGGCGCAGGATTTTGCAGCTAAACTTTTGGAAGAAGGAATTTATGTAATAGGATTTTTCTTTCCAGTGGTAGCAAAGGGGCAGGCACGCATTCGTGTACAGATAAGTGCAGCTCACAAAAAAAAGGATCTTAATAAAGCCATTAAAGCCTTTACAAAAATTGGGGAAGAACTACAGGTGCTAAAGAATAAATTAAAAACCAATGACAGAAACCTCAGCAACGTTCAAAGCTAAGAGCACAGTAAAGAGCGCTGACCTGGAACACAGGCAAAAAATAAACTTTAATATAGGCAGATATAATGCAGTAGTGCCACAGGGTAAAAGCCAGTTTAGTGATGTTCATCTTGCCAGGGAAAGGGCTAAAAACGTAAAATGGAAAGCTATTGAAACTTTGGATCACCAGCTGGAACAATTTGAAAAAAATTTTGGAAAGAATGGCGGAAAACTTATCTGGGCATCTAACGCACAGGAAGCCCTGGATGAAATTTTAAGTATTTGCAAAGAAAAAAATTGCAAAAGCATTGTGAAGAGTAAGAGTATGGTTACAGAAGAAATTCATCTGAATAAATTTCTTGAAAAAAATAATATTGAGATTATAGAGACTGACCTGGGTGAATACATACAGCAATTAGATAATGAAGCGCCTTATCATATAGTTACACCTGCTATGCATAAAAGCAAAGAAGACGTAGCAAAGCTTTTTGCAGAAAAATTAGGAACCGATCCAAAGCTAACTCCGCAACAACTCACTTTAGTTGCCAGGGAAAAATTAAGAGAAAAATATGTAAAGGCAGAAATAGGAATAACCGGAGCAAACTTTATTATAAGTGATACAGGAAGTATTGCCGTTACAGAGAATGAAGGCAATGCAAGATTGAGTTCAGCCTTTCCAAAGACGCATATAGTAATTGCAGGTATTGAAAAAATAATACCTTCTATATGTGATCTTGGATTATTCTGGCCATTGCTTGCAACCTATGGTACCGGACAAAAAATAACTGTTTATAATACAATTATCAGCGGACCGAAACAGCTTAATGAAACTGACGGCCCTGAAGAAATGTATGTGATATTAATTGATAATGGACGAACCAATATTTTAGCAAATCCAAAACAAAGAGAAAGTCTTTATTGCATAAGATGTGGCGCATGTTTAAATGCATGCCCCGTTTATAAAAATATTGGTGGGCATGCCTACGGGGCAACTTATAGCGGGCCTATAGGCAGCGTTATCACTCCGCATTTACAGGGTTTGGATGAATACAAACACTTAAGTTACGCCTCTTCACTTTGCGGCAATTGCACAGAAGTATGTGCGGTTAAAATAAATTTACATGAATTGCTGCTGGAGAACAGGAATGAGGCGGTACAAACAGGAGCAGTTTCTTTGGGTGAAAAAATTGCATGGAAAATATGGAAAAAAGCATCTTTAAGCAGGAGGATGATGAATATGGGTAACGGGAAAATAAAGAACTGGATGGTAAATAAAATTTTTACAGGGTGGCATAAGCATAGAGGTGAATTAGACTTTAGCCAAAAAACATTTAATGAAATGTGGAAGGAAATCCATCCCCACAAATAGCCATCCCATCAACCTTTTTAAAAGTTTAAAGATTACACTAAAGCCTTCCCGAAAAGGAAGGAGAGCAAATACCTTCCATTTTAAAGAGTAATAAATAAGTGAATGCAATTTTGTCCCTGAGTTCCCCCCCTTCGGGGACAGGGGGCTTTTAAGTTCCCCCTTCGGGGGGCAGGGGGCTAATTTTCTTTTTAAAACTGTGGTTTACAAGATACACTCCCACTATGGTAACAGCGCCACCAATGGCGATAAAAATAGTAAGCTTTTCATTAAGTATGGCAGCACCTAAAAGCACCGCCACAATAGGATTTATATATGCATAAATAGAAGCCAGGGCGGTTGGTAAATGTTGGAGTGAATATATGTAAGCAATAAAAGTTAATACAGAGCCAACAACTACCAGGTAGCTTATAGCCCACCAGGCAGATGAAGGGATCTCAGACAACTTTACGGTATTGTTTGTAGCCTCGGCAATCAGCAATATTATAATCCCCGAAATTAGCATTTGAAAACCCAGGCTGAAATACGGATTAAAATTTATTGCCTGTTGTTTAGTATAAAGTGTACTAAAGGCCCACGAAATGGTAGCGCCTAATGATAGCAAAATCCCAAACCGGAAATCAGGGTTTAAAAAGTCTTTGAGATGTTCATAAAAAATAATACATATACCGCCAAAGCCCATCAATAGTCCCAATAAAGCCTGTCTGGGCAAATGTTTTCCGTTGATCATTGTAATTATAACAAGCCATAGCGGGAAGATAGCCCCCATAATAGCACCCAAGCCACTGGGAATAAATTTAACTCCCCATGTACTTAATGCGTTACTCAGCATGAAGGTTAAAAAACTCATTACTAAAATCGGGATCCATTGTTTGCCTTTAGGCCATGGATGTTTTTTAAAAATAAAAAAAGCGATATATAAAGCACCGCCGATCAATTGTCTTATTGCTATTATTTGCAAAGCAGGCATGTCTCTTACAGCTTCTTTTGATGCCAGCCATGTAGTTCCCCAAAAAATGCTTACCCAAGCCAAAGCAAACAGCGCTTTGCTTTTTGTAGAAGTATTCTGCTGTTTATCAGCATAATATTTTTGTGTGAAAAATTTCTGCATGGCTCAATGTTTAAAATGGCGCATGCCTGTTATCACCATTACCAGGTTGTTTTGCTTGCAATATTCAATCGAATCTTTATCCCGTATAGATCCGCCGGGTTGTATAAAGGCTGTTATACCGGCAGCATGAGCAATTTTTACACAATCATCAAAAGGAAAAAACGCATCGCTGGCTAATACAGCTTCATTTAAATCAAAATCAAATTGCCTGGCTTTTTCAATGGCTTGCCGTAATGCATCGATACGTGAAGTTTGACCACAGCCTTTACCAATTAATTGGTTGCCCTTTACAAGAGCAATTGCATTACTTTTTAAATGTTTACAGATAATATTGGCAAACTCCAGATTTTCTTTTTCCGTTTGTGTAGATTCTTTTCCAGCCTCAATCCAGTCAGTATAACTTCCTACATCATTTTGCTGAGTGAGCAATCCATTTAATACAGTTTTGAACTGATGTGTAGAAGGAATGTTTTGCTTTTGTTGAAGAAGGATCCGGTTCTTTTTACTTTTCAATATTTCTAAAGCATTTTCATTGAAAGACGGAGCAATTAATACTTCGAAAAATAACTCATTGATGGCAGGTGCAGTTTCTTTATCTATTTCTGAATTGGCTATTAATACTCCGCCAAAGGCACTTTCAGTGTCACCTTGTAAGGCTGCCTCCCACGCTTGCTTTAGTGTCTGTCTTTTCGCAATTCCGCAAACGTTAGTGTGTTTTATAATGGCAAAAACAGCCCCATTTAAATCTCCCCCCAAAGGGGAGACTTTAAATTCACTCATTAATTGAATGGCTGCGTCTGCATCTGCCAAATTATTATAAGAAAGCTCTTTACCGTGAAGTTGAATAAAATTATCCCCCAGGTTACCATAAAAAACTGCCGCCTGATGCGGATTCTCTCCATAGCGTAAAATATTTTTGTTGCTGGTGAAGGGGTTGTAAAACGCCGCATGGTTAAAGTAATTTGATATCGAAATATTATACCCGGTACAAACATCAAATGCTTTAATTGCAAAACTTTTACGCTGCTCTAAAGTAGTTTCACCATTTTGTTCCCTAAGAATTTTTTCAAGCTCTGAATAATCTTTTTTTGCGGCGATAATGGTTACGTCTTTATAATTTTTCGCCGCAGCTCTAATCATTGAAGGGCCACCTATGTCGATCTTTTCTATAATAGCAGTTTCATCATTTGTTGATCTTACCGTTTCTTCAAAAGGATACATATCTACAATAACAAGGTCAATTTCCGGAATATTATATTGAGCCATCTCTTCAACATCTTTTTCATTATCTCTCCTTCCCAGGATACCTCCAAATACAGATGGATGAAGCGTTTTAACTCTTCCCCCTAAAATAGAAGGATAGGATGTAAGGGATTCTACAGCAATACAGGAAATACCCAATTCTTCAATAAATTGTTGGGTGCCCCCCGTTGAATAAATTCTTATATCCAGTGAATGTAAAAGCTGAACCAGATTTTGCAGTTGATCTTTATTAAAAACAGAGATGAGTGCGGTTTTAATTTTTTTATTCATGTAAGTAGGGAGATTCTATAAATCCATAACAAACGCTCCCTGTTCGGGAACAGAAAAGCAGCGCAAATGTAGCTGTTCGCAGTCTTTTTTCCATTTGGCAATTTTCCACAAAGAGTTAGACCCATCAAAAATATATAGGCCGCAATTGAAAGTCTGCGCCAATTGCGGAATGTAGAGCTTTGGATTTTTAGAAACGATAATATAATCAACATTTATTTTTTGTGCTGCAGGCTGAAATATAATTGATTCATTAATTAGTAATATCCTCTTATTATGAAATTGATAGAAATAATTATGCTGGTATAATGTAGATAATGAATCAACTTTTTTATTAAGTTGTAAAGCTATTCTTCCGGGCTTTAAATGAAAGTTTTTCAACAATCCATCTGCTAATAAAACAGAGTCGCCAATAAATTTATATCTATTGCCATTTATAAAATCAATTGATTGTTGCTGGGGTACATTATAAACGATTAATTTTTGTTGTGTTGATGTTTTCCATTTTGTATACCCCGTTAATGCAGTTAAGCAAAGCAGTACAAAAAGAGAAAGTTTAAAAGCAAACTTACTTTTATTTAATAACCAGTATGCTATACCTGTAACAAATGCGTATAAAAGAATAGTAGAAAGTACAGAAACGTAAATGCCATCCCAAATTGAAAATGGCAAACTATTAAACCATAAAATGGTTTTGTTCATTAACCATACAAGCCACCATGTAAGTTTACCCAGATACAATCCAACAAATGGTATCCATGCTAATGCTACTAAAGCTATTTCTACAAATAAAATAACGCTCGAAAGGGGAACCAGTAAAATATTGGTAAATAAAAAGAGAGTTGGAAACTGGTGAAAATAATAAAGACAAACCGGAAAGGTAAGTATCTGTGCAGCAATAGTAACGCTGATCAATTGCCAGATTTTATTTAACCCCCAGTTTTTAATATAAACCAGATGATAAATAGGCTTTTGAAATATAACTATCCCTGAAACAGCCAGGTAAGAAAGCTGAAAACCTACATCCCACAAATAATAAGGGTTAATACATAAAAGAATAAATGCAGAGGCTGCCAGGGGATTTAAAATGGAGGTGCGCCTGTCAAAACTTTTACCAATTGCAATACATGTAAACATAACAGCAGCCCGCATAATAGATGCTGAGCCCCCGGTAAGAAAAGTAAAAAGCCATAAACATGTAAGTATAAGTACAAGCTTGAAAATTTTTGATCTTTTAATAAAGGGTATTCTGTTAAAAAGCCATACAAGCATTACATATATTAATCCTAAATGCATACCCGAAATGGCAATGATATGTACTACACCGGTATTACTGTAAGCCTGTACTAAATCTTTGTCAAGATCCTGCGTATAACCGATCAATAAAGCTTCTGCAATTGCAAGCTGATCATCTCGGCCCTGCATATTCTGCCGCAAAATGTTTAAAACATTCTCTCTTGCAGTAAACAGAAATTGCTGAAATGGATTAATATCTTTTTTATGGAGTAAAATCCAATCACTCTTTTTTAGAAATACATTATGGAAGATTTGACGAAAGGCTAAATAGCGTTGATAATTAAAAGCACCGGGGTTACCTGAATTCTTTATTTGTTGTAGTTTTTTATTTATAAGGATCTTGTCTCCATAGAATAAGGATAGAGGATTAGCAGAATCTTTTTCAAAATAAATTATTATTTTACCTGTGGCATTTTTTATCCTGTCATTATGTAAAACATTCGTTATTACTGCATCGGCTTTATATGATTTATTTTTCTCGAGTAAAGGCTCCCTAATGGTTCCAACTATTAAACTACTGTCCTCATATACATTTCCAAACCAATTTTGATTATGACGAATATCTTTTTGATAAGTAATGAATAAACCAAATACGATTAAGATCAGGCTAATAAGAAATCCCTGAAGTATCTGAAGTTTAAAACGAAGAACTAACGGCAGTAATTGAAAAGCCGCTAAGGCTATAGCAAAACAAACTGCTGAAAATAAAATCATTGGCCAATCAAATTGAATATACCATTGCAGCAATATCCCGGCAATAACTGGAATAATAAGACGAAGAAAAGGAGCTTTTTTCCAGATAGGAATACGGTTAGTGTTCATAAACATTTATGGAACCCTTAAAATAAGAATACTTTGTAACTTCCTTAAATTCTAAACCTGAAATTTGTACGTCCACATTAATAACTTAGGATATCCTATCATTGCAAAAATTTATTAATAATGCCTGCACTGGGTACAGAAGCTATAAAAAAATATTACAGTGATACGCAGTTTGAATACAAACTGGTTTGGAACTGGAGATCAAAGCATACAGCCGCATTACATTTTGGATATTACGATGAAAAAGCAACAAATCATCATCGTTCAGTAATTAGAGCAAACGAAGTTTTGGCTGAATGGGGAGGCATTAAACAAGGAGCCACCATCATAGATGCAGGTTGTGGCTTAGGTCATTCTACCTTATGGCTTGCTGAGCATTATAATGCACGTGTTACCGGTATCACCATTGTACCTAAGCAGGTAGAAACCATGAAAAAATTTATTGAGAAAAAGGGGATAAAGAATGTTGAGTTTTTAGAAGCCAGCTATTTTAATATGCCCTTTGAAGATAATAGTGCAGATGTAGTGTGGGCAATAGAAGCGGTTTGCCATGCAAAGGATAAATCGCAATTTTATAAAGAAGCCTATCGTGTTTTAAAACCCGGTGGCAAATTGCTTATAGGAGAAAATCTGCGAACCGCCAGGTCATTGGAACCAAAAAAAGAAGAATTATTAAAATTTATCTTTAATTCGTGGGCCATACCTGATCTTGATACTATGGAAGAACACCATTCACATGCTTTAAATTCCGGCTTTAAATCTTTTGAAAGTAAGGATGTAACAGCTAATATGATGGTATCGTACCGTAACCTTGAAGAGATGTGTAAACGGTGGGGGTGGCTGAATAAATTATTACATGCCTTAGGTATTATTTCAACCATAAGAAGAAACAATATGCTTGGCTCTTTAAAGCAATACCAGGCTATTAAGGAAAAAGTGTTTACCTATAACCATTTGTTTGCACAAAAATAAATAAGTGCATATAAAAAAAATGCCACCCGAAATGAGTGGCATTATATAATTTATAATTTTTATTAATTAGTAAGGACGAGCCTCTATATATACCCTTAATGCATCCCTATTAGCCTGGCTTGTAAACAAACTGAAGATCTGCGTAAAATTAGCCGGATCTGTAACCCTGTGCCATGAAA